>Ga0272440_1001491_pt1 | contig 19021 bp, 12 predicted proteins | sample SSMMMBAug17_FD_192440 | JGI IMG/M metagenome (GOLD analysis project Ga0272440, IMG submission 192440) | Marine sediment archaeal communities from Little Sippewissett salt marsh, Falmouth, MA, United States - SSM-MMB-Aug17 | ecosystem: Environmental > Aquatic > Marine > Wetlands > Sediment ...
ACAATAAAGAAGAACAAGGCACTGATGTATTCATGGCAACCTGTACCCTGCTTGAGATTATGCAAAAAGGCAGTGGCGGGAATTCTATCAATTATGATCAATTATGTGATAAAATGAAAAGCATGACGCCTGCATCACAACTGGATATGGATCGGGTCATCATGCAATTGTTTAAAATTAATCTTGTTACAATTGAAAAAGCCAAAAACAAAATTGGGTCAGTTAAAGTCAATGATGTTGATACATTCCTGAATACCGCCTCTGGTTTTTATGAAAACTGGAATCAGAGTGAAGAAGCCGAGTTGGAATACCTTGATATTTACGATTTTGCCAAAATGGTTAAATCAGAACCTGCAAATATTTACAAAAAACTTGCTGCTGAAGAAGTTCCTGAAAACCTCTTTTTCTTTCATCAAACAGGTTTAAAAGAATGGGTCAAAGAAGTTGGCGAGGAATTCTTCCAGAAGATCAAGAAAAAACGCAAAAAGATTGAAGAAATTGACTGTGTGGATGATGTTGTTGTTGTTGATAACAATACATTACAACAGGCATTCTCAAAAATTGGTATTAATGCGGTTGGTTTTGTTCTTTCAAAGGCAGGCGAAGAAGCGAAGAAACGTATTATGAACAATCTCGGTGGAAAAATGCGACAGGTTATTGAAGAAGAGTTTGGTGAAGATCGTGAAGTTGATGAAATTGAAGCTGACGAAGCAGAAGAAGAATTCATCAAAACAATTAAAATTATCAAAGGTGTTATAAAAGAAGAAGATGCTGAAGGTGGCGGCGAAGGTGATGGCGAGAAAAAAGAATAGTTGAAGAAAGCCATGTAGGGACAAGGCATGCCTTGTCTCTACGATCAATATGAAATTTGTTCAGATAAAAAAAAAGGCTGAATTCCAAAAATTGGGATTCAGCCTTTTTATTTGTATCAAAATAACATGCTCATTTTTCTTGATCGTACAAAAAAATATAAGGTCGGTAGAGACGAAGCACGCTACGTCTCTACAGTATCACAGTATCAAAAAACTATTTAGTGTCCTCATATTTCATGCCAACCAAAGCAATCAGATCCATAATGATTTCTCTAAAGTCTTCCATTTGTAAGGATATTTCTTGTGCGGCATCCGCAGTACCTTCAACACTGCCAACATTCTGGCTGGTGATCTTGTCAATTTGCTGCATGGCATTTTCAACATGCTGAATACTGTTGATTTGATCTGAAAAACCCGATGAAATATCTTTTAATAATCCGCTGACTTCTTCAACCCCTTTTGTTACTTTTGAGAAATCCTCATCAGTTTTGTGAACCAATTCTGTACCCCGCTGAATGCCATTGACCGAAGCTTGAATGGAGTCACCGGTATTTCTGGCAGCTTCACCAGAACGCATCGCCAGATTTCGTACTTCCTCAGCGACAACAGCAAATCCAGCGCCAGCTTCACCCGCACGTGCAGCTTCAACAGCAGCGTTCAATGCAAGCAGGTTGGTTTGAAAAGCAATTTCCTCAATCGTTTTGATAATCTTGAAAGTTTCTTCGCTTGTTTTTGAGATATCTCCCATGGATTGAATCAGCTTGGCCATAGATTCGCTGGCTTCCGCAACCGATGCATTGGCTTTGCCCATCAAATCATTTGCCTTTTGTGCACGATCTCCATTTTGATTGGTTTTTTCCGTCGTTTCTTTTAATGATTCATTGGTTCTATCTGTGGTATCTGCCTGATGTTTTGCACCATCTGCAACTTGTTGACTTAAGGTTGTTACCTTGTCAACAGCTGATGCTACTCGCTCGGCCCCTTTGGTAAGCATAATGACATTTCGAGCAACAGGTTTGATAATATAATATGATAATACCCAGTAAATAATCAAACATAAAATAAGGATGCCTGCAATAGATAATGACAATGTCGTAAAAATGATGGACTTGTTTTCCTGTTTTCTCTTATCTTCAATTTTCTCTGATAATGATTTCATTCGATGCGTCACGTCATCAATGTTTTTATTCACAGAATCAAAGCTTAAATATAATTCGACTCGCCCGACTTTTTCTTTTTCAAAAACAATATCCTGGCTGAGCTTCATGCCATCAGTCTGGCTATTGGTGTGTTTTGCCAGCATTTTGTCTTTTGCATTAAAAAAAATAACACCTTCAATATCAGTATCTCTAAGAATTTGTTGCGCAAAACGCTTGACTGAATCATGCTCAAAGTCATACAAAAGCGGCCCTGAAACACGAGAAATTAGAATCATCATGGACTTGCCTTTTTGAATCAACCCGGCTTCAAGAATTTCTTTTTCTTTGTTCTGTTCAGTTTTGATATGTTCAATAAAATTTTCGCTCAACTCGTTCAATGATTTGCTTGATGCCCCCAGCATAACAAATAAAATGCCCAGCATAAGGGTGATACTAACGCCTATAATCAGTGAAAAAATAATGACAAATTTACCTTTGTCCTGTTTCCTCTCTGTGGCCATAATGCTCTCCTTTTAATTGATAGATAATATTCTCAAATTATACACTGATCAATTTGCGTTACGTTAATCAGTGGCTGCAATGAGTTACTCAGAAAAAAATTGTTAATCTGACAAATCACCATTGTCAATCTCCATCCCCTGAATATCTTTTTTTTTTAGAAGCGGTATTAAATTGTATTTTTGATAACAAGCCTGTATTTTATCATTATTGACAAGATTTTTAAAAGCCTGATTGATTTTATCGAACATTTTAATCTTAGGCGATTTTTTAGACATGGCATATTGATTTGAAATCACCTGTACGTGTTTATAGTTGGCCAGTGAATAATTGTCAAACCCAATATCTTTTAATGCTTTTTCAAAGGCCGGCATATCCAGGATAATCATGGCATCAAATCGTTTAGCGGCAAACATCATAGACATGTTTTTATCATCAACAGATAACTTTTTGCTAATTCGAGTATCCGAATCAAAGCGTTTAAAATAAGCAGTTCCTTTTTTTACACCCACAGAAACTTTGTATAAATCCTCATATTTTTCTATTCGAGATTCCTGACCTTTTTTTACAATGAATACAATATTTTTTTGTTGATAGCCAATGGGTTCAAAATATTTGACAAATTGTTTTCGATCTTCTTTGATAAGTACCCTCGGGACAATATCAACACTTCCCCGAATCAAACGACTATAAGACCGCTTAAAGTAGTTTTGCTGCCATTTAACTGTCAGTCCAACATCTGCAGCAGCCATATTTAATATATCTATCAGTGGCCCCGAAAAATCACCTGTGCTTTCATCAATAACCATTTCTGGTGGTCGTTGCCTATAATCCGCCTCAATCATAAACTCACCAGCAAATCCTGATATACTAGAAATCACAATAAACACCAGGGCAAATAAATATACTCTTTTCATTTAACACCTCCTCTTTTTTAGTGAAACTTTTTTACAATAACACAAATTATATTCACTTTCAAATAGATATATTCATTTTTTTTTAATAAAATGAATTTTTTATCATTCTTTTCTAATGGCATACTAATTGCCTTTTATTATTACAATAAAAATCTTTGTTCATTTTTTATATGCAATCATCCCGCCAAAAAAACAAGAAATATTATATTTGTTTGATAGTTCATTATGCGCAGGATTCAACTTGATAACCAAATTCTTGTAACCGATTTTTTAAGGCATGTTGAGCTTCAGGCTCACCATGTACCAATTTTATCAATTCAGGTACGTGCGGAAAGTTATTGACCCATTCAACCAGTTCTGACTGGTCTGCATGGGCAGAATAACCGCTCAAAATATGCGTATTGGCCTTGATCTCCACACGCTCATTTTCAATAAAAACAAAACCACCCGTGCGTTTGCCAAATCGGATAATTTCATTTCCCAACGTTCCAGGCGCTTGCCAGCCAGCGAATATGATATCATTTCTCCAATCGGGTAAGCCAGCTTTTAAATGATTTAGAATGCGGCCTCCTGTACACATACTACTGGCAGCAATAATAATTGATGGCCCAGACATATCTAATAATTTTAAGTGCTGGTGGTAATTCTCTACTGCATACAAATTAGAAAAGTCAATTGGATTTTTACTGCATTTAATTGATTGTTTAACTTCCTTGTGACTCAATTTTGCCAAATCAGAAAACAATCTAATAATATTTATACCCAGGGGGGTATCAAGGAATATGGGAATTCTTTCATTTCTGGCGATTTCAGGAAATTGATTTTTTAGATCCGAATCAGTAAATAAACGATCAATTTCATAGATTAATTCGTAAGTGCGTCCCAGAACAAATGATGGAATATAAACCTTGCCCTGATCAGTTATGGCATGCGATAATATTTTTCCCAATTGTCTGGCTCTGTCATTCCGACAGTCGTGAACAGTATTTCCATATGTCGATTCCAGGCACAATATACTACATGCATCAGGCGTGTCAGGCTTGCATAAAATCGGTGAATCTGACAGGCCGAGATCACCAGAAAAAACGATTGCGTCATTTTGTGTTTGAATCTGTACAAAACATGAACCTAAAATATGTCCGGCCCGCCCCAGTTTAAACGAAATATTTTTTGTTAACCCAAAAACTTCATTATATTCAAAACCCCATGTCAGTTCATCAATTTTGGCCAGCATTCTTTTTTGTTCTTTTCTGGTCTGGTTACCAAAAACAAGTCCATTTTCAAGCATTGGGCCAATTAATACTTTTGTCGCATGCGTGGTCAGAATTTCACCTTGAAAACCTTTTCGAATCAGTTCAGGAATTCGTCCGATATGGTCAATATGGGCATGAGTAACAAAGAGATAGTCAATTTTTGATGGTTGAACTGGCCATTGATGCATGTTGGTTCGTCGGGCCTTTCCCTGAGTGATCCCACAGTCTACAAGTATGTTAACACCATTCTGATGTAAGAAATGACATGATCCAGTGACATCTCTGAAAGCTCCTAAATGTTCTATTTCAATGGACATCCCCATTGTCCTTTTGACGCCTAGAAAATTGTTTATATTATATGTTTAAATAATTTGCAATGATAATAACCCAATTTTATTTGCTTTTCAACTTAAAAATCATTGTTGAACAAATAATCATGCAGTTGATACAAATGCGCAAAATCATGAACATCACTATCGAAAAATGGAATTTTATAGATTTGAATTGTTGAGTCTGTTATGGACATTAAATTATCAATCAACTGGCGGCATGATGCTCCCAATCGTTCAAATCGTTGATAATTCTGTGTAATTTTTTTTGCAAGCAAATCACTGGAAATCCAGGCATGAATGGCATCACGATCTGCATCAGATAATTTGTCAAATATTTTGTGAACACGATTGATAATAAATCCACCAAATGGCATGTTATTTTCTTTTATTTTGTCATAGAAATACAAGGCCTCAAGCATTGGCGCTCGCATGGGACTTGTAATTGCCAGAAAAACTGTTTGCGGACTGGATAAAACCGATTTGATTGCCTGACTCCGATTTCTAAAGCCATCAATAAATGAATCATCAGCCAGATAAAAAAAGTCCGCCAGATCGTTAAGGGCCTGAATTCCAAAAATTTTACTGATTGAACGTAACACAGGTGATGCCACAAAATAAATCATTCGATATCCCAGTTTTCCAGCCTTGAAATAGGGCTTCAACACATTCCAAAAAAAATGGCGGCCAAACAAATCGTTTAATCGCTCTGGTGCATCTAAAAAATCCAGTGCCCGACGACTGGGAGGTGTATCCAGCACGATTAAATCATACTTATCTGTTTCATTTAATTCATACAATTTTTCCATGGCCATGTACTCATGGGTGCCGGCCAGACTTGTGGAAAGGTATTGATAATACCTGTTTTTCAAAATATTTTCTGCCATTTCCGATGATGTTGAATACGCTGTAACAACCCGATCAAACACATGTCTGGTATCTAGCATCATGGCAAAAAGTTCACCTTTTGGTTTTAGGCCAATGGCATCAAAGCAGGAATCTGGAATGCGTTGTTCTTCAAAGTTGATTGATTTCAGTCCCAGGGCATCAGCCAGGCGTTTGGCCGGGTCTATAGTTAATACAATGGTTTTTTTTCCGATCAATGCGCCATAAAGACCGATAGATGCCGAAAGTGTTGTTTTGCCAACACCGCCGCTTCCACAACAGGCAACTATTTTTGCTTTTTGGATTTTATTTTTCATAATAATTATATTTTTATTGCGTCAGTAAAATTTGAACAAGAGGTTCAATATCCCGAATAGACAGACGATGCGAAAAAACAAAGGGCAATTCAATAATTGTTTCATGTTTTTGCTTTTGAGCATACATCTGATCTATATATGTTTGCTGTAATTTTCTTCTAAATATCGTGGATTTTGCCACTTCAAACATGGGTTTTAGCTTTTTCAGATGGTCTTTTTCATCCATTTCTTTTAATTTTTCATTAATTTTTTCCCCATCAGTTGCAGAAAAATCATTGGGATATACACAGTTTATAAACGTTGTCTGTACTGGCATTTGCAGTTTATCACCTGCGATGTTTTTAAACTCCAACGCTTCATTGACAGGTAATTCTTCAGGAATCGTAACCAGTGTCATGCAGGTCTTGACAGGATCAATCAGTAAATTATGAACCACACGCGTTTGTTCCACGATTGGTCCCACAACTAACATATTGATCAGTGTCTGTGGCAGCATGAGCAAGCTTACACCATGACCGGTTGCCGGCGCATCCACTATGATTGTATCGAAATGAGGTACATTATCAAACGTTTTGTCCTGTTCCCATCGCCAGATCTGCCCAAGTGTCATTACTTCCTTGAGTCCGGGCGTTGCTGCAATGATATATTCAAATATTTTGCTTTTGACAATTCGTGATGCAACAAAAGGGATATTGACATGTAATTTAATATATTCCTGTAAAACAGTCTTTGCATTGATACGTACACCCCACAAACCTGGTTGAATCTGAATGGGCGTATCTGGCAAAGTCGAGCGATCGAAAATTTGTCCTATTGCGTCTGCATCACCGACTTCAATCAAAAGAACTGTTTTATTCAATCGTTTAGCCGTCATTCCCATGGCTGCACTGACTGACGTTTTCCCAACGCCGCCTTTTCCCACTACAAAAAATAATCGGTGATCAAATATTGACATTTATTATTCTCTTTATTGAACAGGTTAATCTTAACATAATAAATCTTCATTTCTGACAAACTTATAATATAGATAATCAATTAGTCAATACTTATTTTGTATTCAAATTTACTATCGAATTTTACACACCTGTAAGCTTTTTTACATTTATTGAACAATCAATGTAATAACTCAAAAAACAATATTCTTTTATAAATAGGTGTGTTATAAAGATTTCAAGACAAATTATTATTCGGCATAGAGCTTGCGATTAAATTGATCAAACACCAACGAAAGTGAGGTTATTGTGAATCAAACAATCAAGTCCGTTCTAATGAGTATGGTAATCATTATGATGATTACTGGACAGTCAGTGGCATTTGATTCCAACGAATGGTTTGATGAATGCCCTGATGGTCAATGTGGTTCTCCGCCAACCGGTGGTGTTGGTGGTGGTGGCAGCGGTGGCGGACCGCTGGTTGTCAATTATGATTTGGGGCCAACATTTTCATTGCAAGAAGATATTGATGCTGATGGCTATATTGATCCTTTGGACAATTGTCCATTTACGCCCAATGATCCAACTGAAAACTTTGATGGTGATGATTTTGGAAACGCCTGTGATAACTGCAAACATCAGGCCAATAATGATCAAACAGACACTGATGCTGATGGTTATGGCGATGCCTGTGATGATGATATTGATAATGATGATATCCCAAATGCTTCGGACAATTGCCCATCAATTTATAATGCCAATCAACTGGATACTGATAACGATGGCTTAGGCGATCTTTGTGATCCAGATGATGATAATGATGACATTCCTGACACGATTGATAATTGCATTAAAGTTGCCAATCCTGATCAAACCAATTCTGACAGTTATCTGATAGGAGATCATGATGGGGATGCCTGCGATTTTGATAGAGATAACGATGGGTTTCAAGATATTGCAACCAAAGATAATGGTATCGTTGATTTATGCCCCAATTGTCGGTCAGATAACAATCTTGATATTGATGCCGATGGTGTGGGAAACGCATGTGATAACTGCCCAAACCAATACAATCCGAATCAACAGGATTCAGATAATGATGGCATAGGAGATTTGTGCGATGATTAAAGCACTCCATTTATTAATTATTTTTTTATTTGCTTTTATTCCTGCCTGTGATGAAGAAACAAGCTGGGAATACCAACCCACAAGGTATCGCGTCACCCTTTCGGGAAAATTTTTAACAGAATCACCTGATGAAATTCAGTTTCCAGTTAAAGTTCTGTTTGCAATTGATTGCTCCCTGAGCATGGGCGTTACTGCTGATGGTTTATCAACTGGGTCTGATCCACATTTTTTAAGAATTGAAGCGGTCAGACAATTTATAGATACATACAATAGCAATGAAAATACATCATTTGAAATTATGCTCTGGAACAATGATGTTTTTGCCAGCACCAGGATTTCAGGTGGTCAGGCCGGATTTACCAAGGACCCTGTTGAACTGAATCGTGTGCTTGATCTGGCACGTAACGATACCATGACAGATTATCTTGGCACACTGACCACAATTCATACTGATATTGAGCGAGACATTTTGAATATGCAGCAAAACAGTCCCCAAAACCTGATTCGATCCAAATATATTGTAATCTTTCTAAGTGATGGCATGTCCAATGTTCAGGGCGGCATTCAGGATGATAACGATATCTGGCAAAAAGTGGATGATATGTATACAATGGTAATGAATTATGATGTGGCCAGTTTTCAGATACAACCTTTTTTGTTGACTGGCATGTTTGATGACAGTCAGGCCGCACAAACTGCTAAAGCAATTGCCGAAACGACACTTCAAGGAATGGCAGAGCGTGGTAATGGCACGTATCGCACTTTTGAAAATGCAGAATCCATAGATTTTGTCAATATTGTAGATATGCGGCTAACCATTGAATATCAAATTAAGTATATTGTCGCCTTCAATCATAATTCCATTCCTAACGTTGAATATATTGAAACTGACTCTGATGGCGATGGTCTCAGTGATATAGAGGAAAATGCTGAAGGCACCGATCTGAGAAATTGGGACACTGATAATGATGGCATGAGCGATTTTTTTGAAATTCGCATGAGTTCACCCGGACATGCTATGGATCCATTATTTTCAGACAGCCCATGTGATTATCCAGTCAGCGGCATCTGGGAGGATACTGATTATGATGGCCTTTCTGATTGTGAAGAATATGTGAAAGGCACAGATCGGTATATCCCTGATACTGATCGTGATGGCATTCCTGATGGCCTTGAATTTCTGGTTGGAACCAATCCCCTTGAAAGTCAAGTAACCAATGATACTGATTTTGATGGTATCACTGATAACTTTGAAATTCAGATGCATTCCAGTGTGAGAATCACCGACCCCATCATACATGAACGTTATGCGTATTCTTATCAACTCAAAGATCAGGGGTTGATACCTCTTGATCAGGGATCAGACCAGCAATCATATGTACGTGAGTATGCTTTTACCATTGATGGCATTGACCTGGTTAAAACGAAAGGCACTGTTTTGAACGATGGCACACAATTGTCTGATGGCGACAACAAGATCAGTTTATATATTGCGCAGGTTCCTGAAGATAACCCGCAAAGACCACCTATTTTTCGCAAAGTCGTTTTAATTGTCAATATTTCTGATGCCAATAAAACAATCATCCTGACACCAGGTGATTTTGATCTTGTTCAATAACTAAATAAGGATGAATACAATGAGATATCATACTATTATAATAATGTTCATTTGTTTTTGTGTCGCCTGTCAATCATCAGATAATACGTCATCGACACCATCAGAACAGGCGATGCTGATGCTTTCCGAAAACCAGCAAGTTGCTGGCAGAATTGAATCAAAGGGAAACGTGGACTGGTATCAATACCGAACACGTCAATCAAATTCATTGCTTCATATTCAGTGTACAAACAATACTCAAAGACCGGATACAGAGCTTCTGGTTACAGCCTATCAAAAGAATTCTGATGGTACTTTCGAACGACTCTATGCCGATCACGCACCTGAAAACAGTGTTTTGCCCACAAATATTCTCTTGAATTTGTTCGTGAAATATCCACAAGATATTTATTTATCAGTTCGTGATTACATGGATGATGATATATCCAATTATCCTTATTATATAAAAGTTTCAGAAACTGAGTTCAGCAAAATCAATGCCAGTATCGAATCCGCAATCCCTGTCACGGTTAATGATTTAGATGATTGCGCGAATGCAGTCATTGAATCCACCGGTAGTTATGATCATTTTCGGTTTACAGTCATGTATCGCAGCATATATGAAATCTTAATATCGCCCCAGACGTTTCAAAATACGACCTCTGTTGTGTTTAGTGTTGAAATCTTCAATAGCCAGGGAACCAGCATAATTAAACACCAACCTTTCCACAACTATGAAACATGTCTGTCATTATTGCTTTCACCGGGAGAATATCGGATGGTTATCAGTGATTCGGGGCAGGATAATGCAGATCCTTCAGCATCGTGTCGTGTGTGCATACAATCACGATCCGAACTGGAATTGGCAATTAATGACAACCTGGATCATGCCACCCAGTTAGGCGAAATAAACACTGGAAGCATTCAAATTGATGGTCGTCTTGCCTATTTGAATGATCAGGATTGTTATGCCTTGCAGCTTTCATCTGAAAGTGATGATGAACTGGCAATCATGCAACTCGAATTTCAATCATTGACAGGCCATCAGGGGACTTATCAAATTGATTATTATGATACTGATCAGCTTGTCCGCTCACACGAATACACTTCAGGAATTACAGCATACAAAACATTGATGAATATTCAAACACATGAAAATACACTATGTGTCCATGCTGTTGAAACCGATAAATGCGATCCAATGGCTTATACCGCACAATTGACACTGGCATGGGTAGACGATCCTGATGAAAAACAGGAAAAGCAAAGCCCAATATCAAATGAATGGGAGGTCGGCAACAATACGATAAACGCTGCGAACATCATTGAAATTTCAGAAATAACATCCACATTGACCGGTAAAATTGCATATCAGGGTGATGAAGATTGGTATGCTTTAACTGTAAATAAGAATCAGGCCAGTGTTTTGAATGTTTTTTTTAATACACAAACAGGTGGATCGGTTGAATATCGTCTTTCCATTCGTACAGATGCCATTCCTGTTCGTCAATTAAAGGCATCGAATTTGTCAGAAGTCCCCACATTATTAAAAACCAGCATCTGGTTGTCTCAGGATAACACAAAAGAAATCTATTATTTGCGGATTTGCGACGATTTGGGCAATGATGCTGATCCTTTTGTCAACTATTCCATTCAAGCATATACAACCCCCACGCCACTAACAATCACCGAAGCCGAAACTGGCTTGCCAACATTGTATCATCATGAATCCAAAGGTGTCGTTTCAAGTGCAATATCACTGCAACTTTATGACAATACAACACAAAGCTTTAAAGTGGATACAGTCAGTCTTCGCGTTGACAATCCTTTGGCGATCACGCAATTGTATGACGATCGCGTTGTTATAGAATACCCCTGGATTGGTGGATACATTGATTATCAGGGAGACCATGATTTTTTCTTGTTAACGCTGGATTTGTCAAATATTTCAGCCTTGGGCTTAGATGAAAGCTTTGCAACAGACCAGTGGTATTATGATATTGCGATTGATTTCAAAAGCCCTGGATCAACAGTAGAATATGTCTGGAAATTTTTTCGTAACAGCAGTGGCAATAAAAAATTAATTGACAAACAAAATGTATCCAATGGTTTCTTTGCCAGTGCCGGGGATACAGACTTGGAATCTCAGGCATTTCAAATGCATCACCCTGAAGCTGATCAACAGTTTTGGGTTGGAAATCAGTGGGCAGGGCCTTTTTATTTGTGCATTACTGATTTTAATAATGTAACTGGCGATTTGCCGGATGATGATTGGGGATATGACGCACCTTATTATTTTAAGGTACGTCTTGTTTATCATGCGGGGGTGAGCAGGCCATGAGATGAGCGTTGCACAGAACTTTTTTACTGATTTATCAGGGTATTTAAATCAATTAATTCTTGACCAATATAAAAATTTTTATTTAATACAGCCAATGTGATGCCCTCATTTTTTAATGTATGCCATACTTCAGTCCAAACAGCTTCAACTGTGCGCAACCTGCTTGAATAATCTGTTATTGAAAAGGACACAAGATATTCTGCTGACCACTTGGTGAGACCTTTAAAATAGCAACATGGGGCAGGATCCGCACATATGCAGTTAATTTGTGCCAGTGACTGGATTAAAGTTGTTTTTACCTTTTCAGGGGGAACAGCATTATCTATATGAATGGTAAACCATGAACGATATACATTCGATGGATAATGATAATTGTGAATCAAAGACTCTGAAACCATACTATTTGGAACACTCATAATTGAATCATCAATGGTTTGCAATCTTGTTGTTCTCCATGTTATATCAATAACCTTTCCTGCATCATGACTGCCAATTTTCACCCAGTCGCCAATTTTAAATGGGGTCTCAATATTTATCGCAATACCTGAAAATATATTTGAAATATTTATTTGAACAGCAAGACCAATAATCATTGCAAATACACCGGATGTTGCCAACAAACTGGTTATTTTTTGATCAAAAACAAATGCAATAATCCCAAAAAATGCTAACAAATAAATCAAGAAACTAACAAAACTAACGATTATGTGTGGAACGATCCTGCCTGTTTTAGCTTCCAATGGTTTCCAGATAAATCGTTTGACTGCTGAACAAATCAGTATTGTCGGAATAATCCACCATAATATGCTAATAATTTTATTTAACATATTAATTTGAAAAGACTCAAAATAATTTGAAAAATTCTTGTCCAGGATTGATTCTATCGAAATAATAATACAAAATAATAATAATGCCTGCAAAAACCAAATAAATCGTGAATACCTGTTGAATACATCTTTACTGACAACAAAACTGACACAAATAAGAAAAAAAATGCTAAAAGCAAATATATGATGGATATAGTTATCAGGAATAATATTTCTAAAGGTGAATTCTTTTTTATTGATTCTGATTCCGATATTAAATTTAGAGTATTTCACTCGTCCATCAATATTATTGAGGTATTTAGGTTCTCCAATTGGCGGACTTGTTGATGTGCTTTGAAAAAAATAACAATCTTCAATCCCCCATCCTAATGCTGGATTAAGAATTTGATCCTTTTGAATCTGATCCTTATAAGCATTTCCGCTGTTATTCCCCATACCCAAAATATCCGCAACATAGATAAGGTTATCCCTGGTTAACTCTTTGTGTCTAAAAGCAACGCCTAATATATGTTCATTAAATGTGTGTTTTTTAGGAAGAAAATCCATTTTGAAATTTCCATTCACACGATAAAGCATATATGTGACGTCTTTATTCTTTTCATTTTTTACAGATTCTAATTCAATATTGCCTGATGAATTAATAAAAAGTAAGTTTTCAGGGTTTATGATTCCTTGAAACCGAAACCAAAGATTAAATTTCATAGAGAATGTACCCGATTGAAAATCTACATTATAAATTTCTTTAACATCAATACCTGTATAAACAATATTTATTTTATACATGAATTGACCATTGAGAAGTACAATTCTCTTTTTTTTCACAGCTTCATTAAAATCTGATATTTCGAAAATATTATGAATTGGCTGGTATTGAATTGGTGTAGAAATAATATGCTGCTTTTTGAAAATGCCTGTGAATAAAGGCTTTTGCGCATCTCTGTTTGCATTAAAAAAAATCGATCCAGTGATACCTTCAACAGGATTTATAGGACTGATCTTTGCAAGATAATCTCTGATTTTTTTCTGATTCTGCTTTAAAAAATCTGCGTTACATTCAATATCACTATTTTTCAAAGAATTGACTAATAGTAAGGTTGTTTCATATGTCAACGCAGCATGCCATCCTGGCGGAGAGCCAAACCTGTTTGTATAATTATGCTTAAAGTGCTTTCCTTGTTCATTAATAGTATCGTATATAATTGGCGTGGAAACAATCATACCATTTGTATAGAATCCAGGGTTGTTCTGTTCTTTTTTTAATTTTGAAACCCCTTCCTGAAATGTCTCAGATGCAAAAGAAGCAGGGGCCAATATTTTATTTTTTATTAAATTGTCTTTAATTATTTTGATCAGTTCAACTCCGAGATCAGCATGGCAGGCAATAAACAGCATACCCGCATCATTTTTAATTTGTATATCAAATGCAATACGCCTTAATTTTTCATCAAGCCTACTATCCTCTGGATCAATCTCCCATTTGTATTTAACTTTTATTCCTAAATCAGTTATTGATTTTTCAAATATTTTTGAAGTGTTTTTACCATAATTTGATTTTTCATAAATAACACTGACATCTTCATCAGGAAAAACTTTTTTTATATAAGAGGCCAAATAACTGCTTTGAATATAATTATCATGGACATTTCTAAAATACCATTCATTATCTTTTGTTACATATAGATCTGAAGCAGTTGACGTAATGGCAGGAAATCGGTTTTTTTTATATATGCGGCCTGCATTAACCGAACAGTCACTATGAAAATGTCCAATTACAGCCATATACTTATTTGCATTAACTATTTGAAGTGCGACATCCTTAGCTTTTTCAGGATCGTTTTTATCATCAAAAATATCCAAAACGATCTTTTTGCTATTAATTCCGCCAGAACGATTGATTTCATCAATATATAAAGAAGCACCTTGCTGCATGCATTTCCCTATTGATGAATGCTTCCCGCTCATTGGTCCGGCTAATGCAATGTGAATGATATCTTTTTTGTATAAAAAATGCCAATCAAAATAATAGTATGAACCAAATGATATAATAAGTAATATCAGCAATATATAGCGTTTTGATTTATTCATTGAATCTTTTATGGGCGTTTTTATTACTAAGCTTGTTTTGGGAAAAAATTATGATCGTCCAACTTTGGTTTTTTCCAATTCAGGAGGACAATCACTGACGAACACGGACATCGTAGGAAGAAACAGTGAACTGAGAATTTGGCATTTTCATTTTACATACATGGATAGATTTGAACTAATATCCGAACCTGAGACCTGATATCCAGATTTGTGAAAAATTTCCATCAATATTCCTGTTCCGCAGGCGACATCATGAATGATAGGGCTAAGGTTATACTGATTTCGTAACTCTTAAACAAAACGAAATCCTCTCGGATAGAATTGTTCGTTTTTATATATATATCTTCCCAATATTGGGCGATTGAATCGTATGTTTTTGTAACTAAAGTCATTTAAGATACTCCAATAACACAGAAAGTGTACTTAATTTTACTATTTAATTGTTTGAAAAATTTCATCTGCTGCAGCGAGGATATCAACAGGTGGGTCATAACCAATAATTTCGGCTGTTTTTAAATTAATTGCTATTTTAGGTGGCTCTTCATAGAGTTGAGTAAGCTGTCTTGGTGTCGCGCCATTAAATATTTTAGCCATCGTATCAGCATGAAAAAGTCCTACATATTTAAAACTTTCTTGAGAAATACTTAAAAGAAAACCATCTTTAACTTCAAATGATCCCATTTGTGAAAAAGAAGGTATTTTATGTTGATTGAGAATTTTGATAATTTTGGGTCGAGAATCATCACTGACGCTCGTACATGAAGTAATATAAATTGCATCAATTTCTTTAGCTAATTTATTTAAACATCTTAAATAATCATTTACTGCTAAATCATAATCAGGATTATCTGCCTTTGCAAAACAAGGGATCACCTCAAACCCTCTTTCTTTTGAAACACTTAAAACACTATCTACCCCTGCATAACTTTTTCCGATTACTGTGTTTTCATAAATCATTCCAAGCTTTTTAAAACCGATAATATCATGGAAAAGTCTTATCTGACGTTCATAACGTAATGGGTCGACATGCGCATTGACATGGTCAAAACCTGAATCTTCAACACTTTTAACAATCTTTGCGCCAACTGCATCACTTGCATTAATAACAATTGTTGGGATATTGTGATTATTGTTTGACAATTTTTGACCAGCAACAGTTCCCATTGCAATGATTATGTCAATATCTTTATCTTGATTTAATCTGTTTATAAACTTTTCTTGAAGTTGATTTGTTAAGTTTTCATCCCATTGACCAGTATAATGGGCATCTTCTACAAATTCGATATACTCACTTTTTACGTTATGTGAACACCATCTCCATAATTGATCTGTTTGCTCACCATTTTGTTCAGGGATTTTTTTATTTTCGGCCCAATTCAGTTCCATAAAGCCTTTTACTGTATAGTGCAACATTGTTTGGTAAACAATATATTCACCACCTTCAAAATATGCTATCCGCCATTTTTTTCCATTATTTGTAACTGGAAGGTTAGAAAAATTTTCAGCGCTAAGAAGAGATATATTAACACAACAAATACAGACAATAATAAAAATATGTAATGATTTAAATGGTTTCATATTGATTTCCTCCATATATTAATAATTATTTGAAATTATTTGAAATTACTATTATGAGAAATAGTTGACATAATGAATCAAGATATTTTGTCATATTTCGCTTAAGAATTTTTGGATGCGATAACAACTGCCATCCCTTGATATCCATCACGTACTTTTTCCTCGAATTGCTTTGTTAACACAGGCCATATTTTAAAATTCGATTGTTTCAACCCTGTTTTTATCAAAGATTCCCTTATGTGATCAAGTGAAATATTAACTGCTGGAAATTTCGTATTTTTCCCAGCTTGATATCCTTCAGAATAAAGCATGTGAGTAGTAACAATGACACCGCCAGGAATCACACTGTCTACAATTTTATTGAGAGCGAGTTGAAATTGTAAATAGCAATCAGAAATTGATTCCGCAACAAAATATGAACTTACAAAATCATATTTATTCTTAGGTAAATGATAAATACTGCCATTTTTTACTGTTACCAAACGTTGAAGTCTCTTAAAAGCATTTTTATAAATATCTCCGCATAGCCCAATTATTTTACACTCATAATTGCACCAATTTTTCTCAAACAATGTATCATCATCATTAGATAAACTATTAAATACACATTTTAGATAGTTTCTATTGGTCAGAGAAGGCTCTATTAATTCAATTTGTCCCATTTCAGAAACATAAGGAGCTATGAGTATGGCCGGATAAAGATTTGGTCCTGTCCCAATATCTCCAACAATTTTAAAATGATCTAATGGAATATCCATTTTGCATAATTCATTCGAGATAATGGATATTATTTTACGATCTTCTGGCATCATTTTGTTATAATTATGACAGACATACGCACAAGGATCAAATTCATCCCATGAAGAATAACCAGTTCTGTCAAATGTTGAATCACCAATATTTTTCATATAATTTCATTCATCCAATTTCGTATAATTTTCACTGAGTGTTTCATAAGATATATTCTTATTATATTAGTTATTTAATATCAATATAATTTTTGATTACAAAAACTATTTTTTAGGGGCGAATTCCCATAAAGTCGAACATATTTTTCTTAGCCCTGAAAGGGCGGCAACATACCAGCCCAGGGCAACGCCCTGGGTAAAAATCTAGCAATGCTGTAGCCCTGAAAGGGCGTTACATGTTTTGTTTGATGTATCGCCCTTTCAGGGCTTAAAACATGGCTATCATTTACCCGGGGCGTTGCCCTGGGCTGGTATGTTAACGCCCTTTCAGGGCTAAGAAAAATATGTCCTACTTTTTGGATTGCGCCCTTTTTTAGTTGATGTTCAAATTTTAAGTCAAGCTGACAGTGCGCATTCAGGCAAAATTTCTAAACTTGGCAGATCTTAAGTCCAAAAAATATTATTAATATTTAAGATTTTTTCCCCTTGGAAGACCATCCATTTTATTAAAAGGTCACCAATAACGAAAATTCTTAGAAATATTAACTATATAATAATAACTTATTATGATTTTTATAACAGAAATATTATTAAAAGCAACACTTTTTTATAGAAGAAACTTGACTTTATCAATTTAATTAGATACTAAACTTATTTTAAATCCTACATTGATATATCTGTAAATATAAATGTAAACAAATAGTAAATTAATATTAGCAATGTATATGTCAATTTTTTTATAATATGATACCATTTACTTGTGCAAACCTTAAACTAATTAATTATTAATGAAGGAAAAATCTAATGACAAATTCCACAAATCAAACAACTCGTTCAAATAATAATATGTTGATCCGAATGCTACCATATTTAATTGTATTTACATTTCTCATGACATGTTTTTATTATTGTAACCTCGTTCAATTGCCAAATGTTCAGGAAAATCAAGTGATTCAGAAAGAATATGAATCATTGAATCAATATCGTCAACACTTGAATGATATTCAAACATTATTGATAAAAATACTGAGGATGCCAACTGAATATACGCGAGATCTTATTCTTAAGGAAGTGGAAAAATCATTAAAAGAATGGAATGATTACAATGCAACTCTTCTCATACAGGCAATAAAAAAATTTGTTTCAGATATGGCTTCATTAAATCTGGAAACAGAGAAATCTATTTCACAGATAACAATTGAACATAACAAAAAAACTGAAACACTCAAAATAATAAACACTTTCAATGAAGAAATAGATCAAGATATTCATAAAGTCAAATCTATTGTATCAGAAGTATCTCAAAAAATATTAGTTCTTAATGATAATTATTTTAGAGATATTGAAAAAAGTATTATTAGCGCCTTTTCTAATCTGCAAACACAAAATCAAACATTTTCAAAAAAATTGGAGAAGGATTTTACCCAATTTTTTATTCTTTTAAAAGCTAACAA
>Ga0272440_1001492_pt1 | contig 19019 bp, 17 predicted proteins | sample SSMMMBAug17_FD_192440 | JGI IMG/M metagenome (GOLD analysis project Ga0272440, IMG submission 192440) | Marine sediment archaeal communities from Little Sippewissett salt marsh, Falmouth, MA, United States - SSM-MMB-Aug17 | ecosystem: Environmental > Aquatic > Marine > Wetlands > Sediment ...
CCGGCAAGTCGGAAAAGTCGAACAAGCCAGACCAGTCCGAACAGTCTGACTTTTATTTTTAGAGCATTCCTAGGAGATCAAATATGCCAATTATGAATACAATTAAATTATTGGGCTCTGTATTAGATGCCTCAAAATTTATTCCGCCAAACCATATTTTTTCAATTATGGGGTCACCAAAACAGCTCATCCCTCCATATCATCCATACGCTGAGTATACGTTTTTCAATCCGAAAGAATTGACTCGAGTCTTAAGTTATTTAGAGGAAGTTTCTTTGCTTCCCATACCAATCCCATATCACTATGCCAGCTGGTTGCCAATACCAGAAACAATGTTTTTAAGAGAAACGCATTTGTTTACCTATCCTGAAAACTATCAGGCTGGAGATGACAATTTTCCAAAGGAGGCCTGGTTTTTTATCAATGGTATTGCCACGAATACAGAAATGGCAAAATTGAATTGTAAATATTTAAATGAGTTATTTCATCGACGAATTGTAGGGATTCAAAATCCGACCGATAGTATTTTGGTCGATCTCCTTGAATGTGCTGTTGGTAAACGATGGAAACGTAGTATGAGCCCTGCTCAAAATGCCTTGATTCCCATATCAGATGCTCTGAATGATCCAAATATTGAACGCGTTATTTTGATTGGTCACTCCCAGGGGACAATTATTTCTGCCAATATTTTAAGATCTTTTGTTGATGATAAAGGCCAAACATATGTCAAGCCCTTTGAAAATATGAAAAAACTTGAAATCTATGCATTTGCCAATTGTGCGGACAATATGGAATATATTCAAGATATGCAATCTGAAAAAGGGCATCCGGTGCCATATATTGAAAACTTTGCAAATGGAAATGATCTGGTTGCACGCTTGGGAGTAATTTCTCCAAGAAGAGAATTATGGGACATTCGCATTGATGGGGATATATATGTACGACAAAATGCCTGGGGACATTTATTAAACGCTCATTATTTAAATGGTTTTGATACGAGCCGATCTGATTACGCGCCTTTTCGTTCATTAACAAAAAATGGTGCAACGCCCAGATTTTTTGGTTATCTTGAAGGTAACACCCCATTGCCATACTAGCTGATTCAGGAGAAAAAATGAAATATACACCCACTTGTCTGCACGAATTATTCTGTAAACAAGCCCAAGAAACACCTGATGCCCTTGCAGTTGCCGATATATCCCGTCCATTGACCTATGAAAACTTAGATCGCCAGACTGATACTCTGGCATTGTATTTAAAGAATGAAGGGGTTGCTTGTAACTCAACTGTTGCCATTTTTATGGACAAAAGTGTTGAATATGTAATTGCCTTGATAGCTATACTTAAAGCAGGCGGTGCATATTTACCATTGGATATGGCTTATCCAGACCGCCTGATTGAGCATATTATCAATGAAACGCAATCTGTTGTTATTCTGACACAGCCGCATCATGAAAAACGATTACAATTAATAGGATTGAATTCTTATATCTCTATCACACCATCGTTTTTTTCCGAAATGGACACAAATGAAATCTATACTTTTCCAGAGATGACACTTGATCATCCTGCCTATATTGTTTATTCTTCGGGTACAACAGGAGAACCTAAGGGAATTGTGGCGCCTCATCGTGGTGCAGTAATTTCCTATTTCTGGAGATATTATTACAAAGACTATCATCCTGGTGAACGTGTGGCATGTAATATTTTTTTTGTGTGGGAATGTTTACGTCCGCTTCTAAGGGGCGGTGCTTGTTTTGTGATCCCTGATAATATCATTTATGACCCTGAACCATTAATTGATTATCTGGCCAATAATCAAATTACAGAAGTTTTGTTTACACCCTCACTTTTTGAAACCATTCTCTTGTTATCTTCACCTGAACAAATTCAAGAAAAATTTTCAACAGTGAACACGATTTGGCTGAATGGCGAAGTTGTTACCGGAAAATTACTGCAAATGGCGCTTGATTTAATGCCAGAATCAATTTCACTATATAATTTGTATAGTATCAGTGAAACGCATGATGTTTCTTTAGAGGATATGCGACAAACCAGATTGTCATCATCAAATATCTGCCTCTCTGGTAAACCCATGCCTGATGCGACAATCAAGGTAATAGGACCTCATGGTAACGTCCTTCAAAAAGGCAACCGAGGAGAACTGTATGTTGGCGGTAATTGTTTAGCGCTTTGCTATTTAAACAAACCCCATTTAACGCAGGAACGATTCGTAACGATTGACAACGAACGTTACTTCAAAACTGGTGATCTGGCAATTCTTCATGAGAATAACTCACTTGAAATATGCGGTCGATGTGATTTTATGGTCAAGATAAGAGGATATAGTGTGCATATCGGAATGATAGAAGAGGCATTATTATCCCATGCACATATCAAAGCATGTGCTGTGATTACTGAGGGTGAAGAAGGTGAAGATAAACGCCTGATAGCCTATATCGTGCCAGATGATAATTTTTGCTGGACTATTGATCCTCAAACAGCAACATGTCCAGAATTAACCCGATATCTCAAGCCCTATCTTGCACATTTTATGATACCAGGTGCTTATGTTGTTTTGGATCGCATTCCTATCAATCCTGTCAGTGGCAAATTAGACACCCGATCTTTAAAGGCTCCCAAACAATTTCAGACAATACCGCCTGATAAAATTGAACTTAAAGATTCTGCATCTATTGATGATCAACGTGCAATCATGCGACAGCTTTGGGAATTTGTGCTGAAACTTTCACCCGGTACTTTAACCAATCAGGACAATTTTTTTGAGTTTGGCGGCCATTCATTATTGGCTGTTCAGTTACTTCCTATGATTAAGCGTATCTACAAAAAAAAGATACTGGTCAAAGACATTTATGAACATCCGACTGTCTCCGAATTAATAGACTTTTTCATTCATGGTACAGATGATATTTCTGTATCTGTATCGATAAAATCTGATGCTTATCTTGATTCCGCCATACAGATGTCCACATTGAAAAAGTTTAAACCCATAAGTAAGGCGGCATCAGTGTTTTTGACAGGTACGACAGGGTATCTTGGCGCTTTTCTTTTGGAAGAAATTTTGCGCACCTTTCCAGAAATTAAAGTCTATTGTTTAATACGAACAAGACAAAAAGACACGCAACTGGCCATGCAACGCATAAGAAACACTCTGTATAAATATGATCTTTATTCACCGGAAATGGAATCGCGAATCATACCTGTTGTAGGGGACTTGACACTTCCGGAATTCGGCCTTTCAAAAATCGATTTTTCGGTACTTGCAGATGAGATTGATCTTATATTTCATTGTGGATCACTGGTGAATTATGTTTATTCCTACAAAGTGATGAAACCATCCATTGTAAATGGCACGCATGAGATTCTTCGTCTGGCAAGTATGCATCATCTAAAACCGGTTCACTATATTTCCACAAATGGTATATTTTTTGGTAAAAATGAAAACTGTTGCGAAGACCAGCACATTGATATCTATGCTGATCATTTAATTGGCGGCTATGAACAAGCTAAATGGGTTGCTGAAAAAATGGTTTGGATGGCTATTGATCGTGGCTTGCCAGTAAGTATTTATCGGCCAGGAAATATTGGACATCATCGTAAAACAGGTGCATACAATGCCAATGATTTTCAAACAATGTTACTTAACACATGCATGTATATCCAAACTGTACCATCTCCTGTAAACTGGGGATTTGAAATGACACCTGTTGATTTTCTCGTAAAAAGTCTTGTCCAATTTGCTGAAAATGAAAGTCTGTTAGGCAAGGTATTTAATATTGTTGAAAACAATCCATTTCCAGCACAAAGCGTTTTTGATATGCTCCTGACGAATAAAATGGTCGCTCGGGCACTCCCATTAAATGAATGGCGTGAAGTGCTTCTAACAGCTTTTTCTGATGAAACAGCTTCGAAATTGCATGTTTTTTCTCAGGCTTTTCAAGATCTTGAGTATTATCTTGTTGATGAAAACAATTATCACACCAGTCAATTTGAGGCCGCACTATCAGCCTGTGATCTTAAACGTTATCAAATGGATAATGATTATTTTAAAATATTGTTGAAACGCTTAAGAGGACATGATTCTGGGTTAGCATGAAAGATTACAATGTCAAGGAGAGTCATTATCAGCCAAAATAAATATCCATTACCTGCAAATGAGTTTGCCAGCCTTTTGCTTGATTCAATGGCAGAAGGCGTTTTTACCTTAGACAGCGATGGCAGCATTACGACATGGAATCCTTCCATGCATCGAATTTCTGGCTTTTCAGCCAGTGAGGTGATTGGAAAAAGCTGCACGATACTCAAATTTGACGATTGTTTTGGAAAAGAATGTCCCTCAAATATTGAACAATGCGGCATTTTCAAACAGGGTAAATTTGATCTCAAGGAGTGTCGCCTCAAGCATAAAGAAGGTTTTTTTGTTCCTGTATTAAAAAGCGCTAGGGTGGTTCTGAATAATCAAAAAAAAGCCATCGGAGTTGTAGAAACAATTACCGATATGACCGAATTGGAAGCTACGCGCAAAAAAGCTGAAAATGCATCATTACGCCTTGGTGAAATGTATCGGTTTGGCAACATTATTGGTAAGAGTCATGCCATGCAGGAAGTATTTCAATCAATACAAGCAGCGGCATCAAGTCATGCCAATATATTTATTTCAGGTGAAAGTGGCACTGGTAAAGAGCTAGTTGCGGGTGCCATTCATTATAATAGCGAGCGTGGCAATAAACCTTTAACCATTGTCAACTGCGCTGCTCTTTCAGAATCCATATTAGAAAGTGAATTATTTGGTCATGTGAAAGGTGCATTTACCGGTGCTGTTCGGGAACGTGTGGGGCGTTTTGAAGAAGCCAATGGCGGTACTGTCTTTTTGGATGAGATCGGTGAAATTAGTCCTTATATCCAGATAAAGCTGTTACGTGTTATTCAGGAAAGAGAAATTGAACGTGTTGGCGAGTCCAAAAAACGAAATGTGGATATTCGTATTTTTGCAGCAACACATCGGGATATTTATAGTCTGGTAAATGAGGGCCTGTTTCGTGAAGATTTGTATTATCGTTTGAAAGTTTTTCCCATTCTTGTTCCCCCACTACGAAAGCGTAAAGAAGATATTCATTTGCTCATCAATGATTTTATCAAACGTCAGAACAAGCAAACCAAAAAGCGCATTAAGGGAGTGACTTCAGATGCCATGCGATTACTCATGGATTATAACTGGCCAGGCAATGTTAGAGAGCTTAAAAATGCCATTGAGCATGCGTTTGTCCTATGCAATAATGATAAAATTGCTATCCAGGACTTGCCTGTTGAAATTCGTCACATACCAACTCACGTTCATCAAACACACAATAAATACCTTTCACCCCTCAAAAATCATTTGACAAAACGAACGCTAACCGAACTGCTTAATGAATGCCAGTGGAATAAAGCGGAAGTGGCGCGACGATTAAACGTCAGTAGAACAGCTGTATGGAAATATATGAAAAAGTATAATATTCCGCTTCAGCCTAAAAACGCATAAATGCCCTGGATTTTGCTCACAAAGGCAATAACTAAGATTGACATTTTCAAGATTCATTGATAAAAATGATACGTATTTGACCAAGGCTATAGAAGGGCGTATGTACAAGTCGGGGGAACATGTTTGCCTCAAATTATACATACACCCAACAATAAATTTTAGAGATGCTCGGCTGTGCGTCTCCGAACGTTCAAATAAAATTTTGCTTATTCTTTTGCATTTGTTCTTCCGAATGTGGCTTATACCACAGGTTATGATTACTTGCTTAATGCAAAAAATTCAGGATAATAACAATGCAACAATCCGAACAAAAAAAGAAAAAACCATTAATCCTAATTGTTGATGATGTTCCCAAGAATCTTCAAGTTTTGGGAAGTATTCTTGGGGCCAATGATTATTTAATTACACCGGCAATGAGTGGAGAGCAGGCATTGGCACGTGTAGAACAATTAATGCCGGATTTAATTTTGCTTGATGTCATGATGCCTGGCATTGATGGCTTTGAAACATGCCGCCAGATCAAGGCCAATACCAAAACACAAGATATTCCTGTAATTTTTCTAACAGCAAAAACTGAAACTGTTGATGTTGTCAAAGGATTCAACGTTGGGGCTGTGGATTATGTGGTTAAACCTTTTCAGGCTGAAGAACTTCTTACCCGTGTTGAGACGCAAATAAGCCTCAAACAAAAAACATATGAACTCAAAACCTTATACACTGAACTGAAGCAAAGTGAGCAAAAGTATAAAGGCTTATTTGATACTAGCATTGATGCCATTATCCGAATTAATGCATCCTTTGAAATATTAGATATCAATCCCGGCGCTAAAACCTTGCTTGGTCTTTCCAGTGATTCTTTGCCTGTATTTACTGATTTTCTGTCCATGAATATCCAAAAACAATTTCAAAATATCGTTGAAAAACAGGTGATGCAACATGGCTACAGTGAACCTTTTGATAGTCAACTCATACAAGTTTCAAAAACGAAAGTTCCTGTTGAAATGAGGCTTTGGCTTTCTGCTGAAAATGATTCAGATCTGTGGATTCTGATTCGTGATATTTCAGAACGTAAAGCCATGGATCAACTTCGTGAAGATGTTGATCGAATCATGCGCCATGATCTGAAAAATCCACTCAGTGGTATTATTGGTCTTTCAGATATGCTCATGATGTATGATAATTTTCATGATGACCAAAAAAAGTGGATTGAACAAATTCGTGCAAGTGGCAGACAGGCGCTGGAAATGATTGATCACTCCCTGGATATTTTTAAAATGGAGCAGGGAAGATATGATTTTTTACCCATTCCTTGTAATCTTACTCCCATTTTGAAAAAAATTGAAACAGACTTTTATCCATTATTAAATAGTAAAAAGATTGAAATCCTGTTTTTTATCCAGGACAAACCCATGAATGATCAGGATATCTATTCAGTGTTTGGTGAAAAGCGATTGTTAGAATCTCTGCTTGCGAATCTGATCAAAAATGCAATTGAGGCATCACCCCTGAATGAAATAATTACAGTCACACTCACAAACGAAACAGATATGCACCGCCTGATCATCCATAATCAGGGGATCATCCCCAAAGATTTACAAGATCGTTTTTTTGAAAAATATGCAACCAGCGGTAAAAAAACTGGCACGGGGTTGGGAACTTACAGCGCCATGCTTATTGCAAAAACACATAATGGCGATATTCAGTTTCAATCCAATGAACATGATGGGACATTTTTATATGTATTATTACCGAAATCATCACAAGATACTTTTCAACAAAACGATCCATCAACCCACAATCAAATATCAACTAAAAAACCAGTTTTTGACAGACAAATTCGAGTCCTGGTGGCAGATGACAGCCCCAATAATATGCTCATGATCGGCCACTACCTCGAACCTTTTCCTTGTGTGCTGGATCTTGCGGAAAATGGACAGGTCTGTGTTGATTACTTTAAAACAGGAAACTATGATCTGGTATTGGTGGATCTTCAAATGCCAGTCAAAGATGGTTTTGAGGCAATTTCGGAAATCAAGGCCTTTGAAAATGAAAACGCCTGTTCACCAACTCCCATTGTCGCTCTCAGTGCTGAAAATGATGAAAAAATGAAGCAGGCATTGATAAATATTGGATGTAATGAATTTATAACCAAACCTATATCAGAAAAATATGTTCATGATCTTATTTTTTGCTATTGTCAGTCATCTGACTGATATACACTACAATCCGATTTGGAGATGAAATGAAGTACTTCGTTCAGATCCCTTATATTATTTTTATTGTTTGTTTATTCAGTAATTTAGTATCATTTGCTGCGATTTCGGAAACAGAGCTTTTGCGGTATGTAATTAAAATTAATGGAAAAAGCTACGAAGAAAAAATGATTGTACACAGGACAAAAGACTTGATGCAGTATGAATCATGCGGAAATTTTACCGATCCACGAATTTATGAACATGGAGGCCATCACTGTTGGGATGTTGTTTGTACATCTGATGGTCAACCGCGTTTAATTGAGTACCATGCCGGACCAAACAAAATGCATATGACCTTTGAAAAAAATGGTCTCTTTGAAATGAAAGGTTTTTGGGATGGCAAACAGTGTCATGAAAAAAAAAATTTTGACAAACGTGTTTATGTTGAAGTAACTGGACTGGTGCGCACGATGGATTTGAATCGCAAGGCACCCATAATGTTTGACTTTGTGAGAATTACAAAATTTCCAGTCGTGAGATCCCATGATTTATTTTTTCAGATTCTTAATGATGTTATCATTGATGTACCTGCCGGGCGGTTCCAGTGCAAAAAAGTTTTGCTTTCAGCTTCTGGATATAAAGGGTTTTTTTTTAAGGCGTATTTTTATGTCACCACAGACAAACGCCAATTAATCGTCAAAGTTGATAACATTCCAATTGGCGGTTCGACACAATTAATTGAGGTATCGTTTTGATCAATCAATATTTTGTTCATAGGCATTTTTTAGGGGTTCTTTGCATTTTAATAGCAAGTTGTTTTATTTCTTGCCAAAAGCAATCCCAAGATAATAATAAGATTGTTTATCGCTTGAAATGGCTCTTGAATTCTGGCGCTGCGGGATCTTTATATGCAAATGCCAATGGCTATTTCCATGCACAGGGTTTGGATGTTACGATTCGCGCCGGTGGCGTAGAAAAAAATGCAATTACTGAAATCGAGATGAGACGTGCTCAATTTGGTGTGGCCTCTGGAGATCAAATTATCAGGGCTCTTGAAAAGGGATCACCCATTTGTGTTATTGCACAATTATTTCAAAAAAGTCCCATGTGCTGGATGTATTATAAAAACAGAAATCATATTCAATCGTTGAAGGATCTTAAAGGCAAAACAATTGGTATTACATTTGGTAATGAAGATGAAACCATCATGCGTGCACTCTTGAAAAAGGCTGGTATTCAGGCAAGCGAAGTCCAATTCTATAGTGTCCGCTATGATTATACACCTTTTTATACAGGTAAAGTAGATTTATGGCCGGTTTATCGTAATTCCAATGGCATTGTTATTCAGGAAAAGCTCAAGTCATCCAATGAAGAGATGGCTTTTTTTTCTCCCCATGACAATGGGGTTCAATTTGTAGGCAACGCGATTATTAGCTCACAAATGATTGCCAGTCAACGACCTGAACTTGTTTGTAAATTTCGAAATGCCATTATGAAAGGCTGGGCTGCCGCTCTTGATGAGAAAAATTTAGCGCAAACTATAGATATCATTCAATTATTTGATGAGACCACAGATCAAAAGTTAATCAAAAAACAGGTAGTTTCATCACGCGCATTAATGCAACCAAATGATCGTTCCCTTTTGGGCGCAATCAATATGACAGATTGGAAACAAACACAACAATTTTTACTCGACCAAAACATTATATCAAAACCTATTTTATCAAAAGATAAAACCATATTTTTTCAAGGAGATTGTCATGAATAAATCCATTTTTTTTATATTGCTCTTGATCATACTTTTTTTGTGTGGATGTTTGCCTGATGTACCCATTGTACCAGGAATTTAACAATAGGAATCAATGATTTCACAAAAGAATAGCATTTCAACACTCAAGGATTTATCACAATATTTTAATTTATCAGTTGAAGAACTTGAGCCAGTTGTTGAGAAATACCCAATGCGTATTCATCCATATGTGCTGGGGTTAATATCAAATAACACCAATGATCCGATTGCATACCAGTTTATTCCCAGAATTGACGAATTAGGCAATCATTGGGGCAATGATGATCCGCTTTCTGAAAAAAAGCAATCACCAGTATGTCAGATTGTACATCGTTATCCAGATCGGGTTGTTTTTTTGATATCCAATACCTGTCCTTCATTTTGTCGTTTCTGTATGCGTAAACGATTTATTGGTAAACAGCCGCAAGTTACACTATCAAGCATTTATAATGGACTGGCATATATTAAACGTACGAAAGCCATTCGCGAAGTAATATTGTCAGGCGGCGAACCTTTTATGCAAAGTGATGAAGTTCTGTTTGAAATATGTGAACAATTGAGACAGATATCACATGTTCAGTTCATTCGAATTCATTCTCGAGTTCCCATATTAATGCCCCAACGAATTACAGTGGAAATGGTGAATCAACTCCAGAAATATCATCCTGTTTATTTGAATCTTCATGTCAATCATGCACAAGAAATCTCAAATGAATCTCAAGATGCGATTCAAATCTTCATTGATGCTGGATTTCCTCTGGGGTCGCAAACAGTTCTGCTGAAAGGGGTCAATGACAATCCAGATACAATGCTTGAGTTGATGCAAAAATTGTTGGCGCTTCGTGTTCGCCCCTATTATATTCATCAAATGGATGATACAAAAGGTACGTCTCACTTTCAAACCCATATCGAAACTGGCATTCAAATTATGGAATATTTGCGGGGTCGAATATCTGGAATGGGCGTGCCCCAATATATGATTGATTTACCAGGCGGCGGTGGCAAGATTCCTTTATTACCCGATTATGTTTTAGAACATACAGATTCATCCTGGGTATTTAAAAATTATGAAGGTAAAGCTTATCAATGGAATTATCCAGGTAAGAAAAAAATATAAGCCCATAAGATTTCTATTTGACTTGCATAATGAGATGTGTTAGAGATGCGACCGAAAGTTTGAATGGAAACAATTATGAATCAGGAAATGCGACAATTTCTTAAGGATATCACATATTATAGCAGCCTGGGTTTATCCATCGCACTGGCTATTTTTATTGGTTTATTTTTAGGAATTTTTTTAGATCAATACGTTTTGGGGATCCCACCAATCTGTACCTTGAGTGGTTTGGGATTGGGGATTGCAGCTGGTTTTAGAAATATTTATCTGGCAATGAAAAAAAGTCAGAGTCTATAAAAATTTTTAGAAAATCAACTGGTGAAGGAAAATATTCACATGGACACGCAAAAACGAATATTAAAATTTGTTGTCATAACAAACTGGATTTTATTTGCATTCGTCACCATTGGTGGTTTTATGTTGTTGTCCAAATTATTTGCTCTGGGTATACTTGCTGGTGGTTTGATCGTGACAGTTAATTTTCATCTTCTCTGGCGAACTTTAAGAAAAGCATTCCAACCAGACAGGTTGGTGAGTCATCATGTGGTTATTGCCAAATATTATATGCGCTTTTTTGTCAGTGCAATTATATTGATGATTCTAATATCGCAACACTGGGTGGATCCATTAGGGTTATTTGTGGGCCTATCCATTGTCGTAACAAGTATTATGTTGGCAACTTTATTTGAACTCAAAACAAATTTTATTACAAATAAATAATTAATAATTTAAGGAGGCAATATAAGTGGAACATCCATATCTAATTTTTGGAGATTTAATCAACCTGGGACATTTTGGTCATCAGTATCCTCATGTGGTATACTCATGGGTGGTTATGGGAATATTGGTGATTGTGTCATATCTTGGCGCCAAAACACTTCAGATGATACCTTCAAAAGGACAAAATGTTTTGGAAGCTCTTGTTGGGGGGGTTGAGGATTTTATGGTTGGCGTAACAGGCGAGGAAGGGCGTTGGCTTTTTCCGCTGGCAGCAACCATTTTTATCTATATTTTTATTTGTAACCTGGTGGGCTTGATCCCTGGTTTTTTTCCACCGACTGCGAATTTAAACACAACCTTGTCTTGCGCATTGGTTGTCGTTGTGTTTACCCATATCATTGGCATCATGTATCATGGGGTATCATATATTAAACATTTTATGGGGCCTGTTTGGTGGATGGTTCCAATCATATTCCCCATTGAAATCATTGGCCATGTCGCACGAATTTTGTCTCTGTCCTTTCGTTTGTTTGGCAATATGATGGGGCATGAATTGGTTCTGGCAATCTTGTTTGCCCTGGCAGGTGCATTTTTTGCGCCTTTGCCAATTATGGCACTGGGTATATTTGTTGCACTGGTTCAGGCATTTGTTTTCTTTTTGCTCACCATTATGTATTTTTCAGGTGCAATGGAGCATGCTCATTGATTCTTTGATTTTACTGGTCTTGAAATACCTTATTTCTTGATCGCATTAATAATTTTTCCTGCTAACTGAATTGTGGCAGGTTGAAGAAGCCATATTTTAAACTAAATTTTTAAGGAGGATTTATTTCATGGAAGCAGCAGCTTTAACTTTTTTTGTCGCTTGTGTAACAGCAGCCGGTTTCGGCATTGCAATTGCAGCCTTTGGTTGTGGTATTGGACAGGGCCTTGGGCTCAAATCAGCGGTTGAAGGAATCGCCCGAAATCCTGAATCATCAGGTAAAGTAACAGTCACCATGCTGATTGGTCTGGCAATGATCGAATCACTGTGTATTTATGCTCTGGTTATTTCGCTGATCTTAATCTATGCGACACCCATGGCAGAAACAGTAACAAAATTGCTCACTCACTAATTTGCAGCGACAATGCAATATTAACATAAAAGGGCAATAAACGTCCAATACGTTTATTGCCCTTTTTTTTTGATTATGCTTAATCTTCAATACATATTTCAATTACTAATTATTGGAATGGGTGGTTTCGTAGGCGCGACACTCCGCTTTGTTATTAGTACTTACGTTCAACAATTGAACAAGGGCTTATTCTTTCCCTGGGGAACACTGACAGTCAATTTATTGGGTTGCCTGATTATAGGACTTTTGCTTCAATTAAACGAATCATGGCAAATTTTTTCTCCTGAAGTCAAACGTTTTATTTTTATTGGCTTACTGGGGTCACTTACCACCTATTCAACATTCAGTAACGATGCCTTGAATTTGATTATGGAACATCGTTATGTGGTTTCAATGATTTATATAACTTCACAATTGTTCTTTGGACTGTTCGCTGTATTGATGGGCCGTTTGATGACCCAATTTATTATTGGTAAGATTTTTTAACTTTACAGTCAGTATTGCCCCCTATTCCAATACAGTTTGGGCGTATTCAAAGAATGGGGGAGGCATGTTTATTTTCATTGTCTGAACCGGTTTAATATGATGAATATGATTAATGAATAACTTTATTTTAACAGCAAAAACAGTTTGTTATGTCTTGCTAAACAAATCATCTTGATCAGCAAAATCCAGATTCAGACAATAAGGAGTAGATTTGCCAACTATTGGATACGCCCTCTTCTCCCATCTGTTAGAAACACCGGATTATTTATTACATTGATTGGCAATTCGGGTTAACAAGTCAAAATGACTGACAAGATGTGCAGTTAAAAAGGGTTTTCCAGTATTCAGCATGGATACCGCAATATCACGATCTGGATCGGCCCATGAAAATGAATTGATAAATCCCCAGTGCCCAAACACATTTTTTGTATATGGACCAAACATGCCAAAGGGATCACTTCCCAGCATCATACCTGCACTATAGCGCATGGGCAGAAGAACCATAGATTTATCCAATTGCATTTTTCCAGCTTCAATGGTTGCTCGTCGAACAGTCAATGGGTCAAAAATGCGAACACCATTTAATTCACCACCATTGAGCAGCATTTGAAAAAATTGGCACATTTCATCAACAGTGCAAACGAGATTGGCAGATGGAATAATTGACTTAAAAAATCTTGGATTATTGGCCATTTTTATAACCATATCCCAGGGGCCACCCAAAGAGCGTCGAACGATCATTGTCAATGGATAAACCACAGGCATTCCGGTATAATAACTTTTTGCAACCGAATCAACTTCATTTTCATCAATGCCATAGTTAAAGTATTTAAACCCCAGTGGTTCTTGAATAGTTTCTTTCAAGTATTCACGTAAGTCTTTGCCTGTAACTCTTTTTAAGATTTCGTGAAGAATATATCCGCCGGTAATAGCATGATATGATGCTGTATGCCCAGCAGGATATTGTGGTTTCATATCACAAATCATTTTAACCGCTTCTTCATGGTCAAATAATATATCAGTATCAATATTATCAGGAATGATACCAAAACCGCTCCGATGCGACAAAACATGGTGAATGGTTACATCATCTTTGCCATGTGCCCCGAATTCTGGTACATAATGACATACTGGGTCTGTGAGATGAATGTTGCCTTTTTCAGACAAATGGTGAATCAACATGGCGGTCACAGCCTTTGATGCAGAAAACTGGCAAATGGGTGTTTCCGGTCGCATAATAATTTTTTGTGTTTCCGGATCTCCCATTACATTGCCAATTGCATGCCCAATGGTTCGTTTGATTACAATCTTCCCCTGCCTGCGGAGACATAATGCAATTGCAGGATGAACGCCGGTTTGATAATATTTTTCAACACCTTCCCATATGGTATGAACATCATTGGCTGTCATACCAACTTCAGCTGGATCAACCTCTTCTGAGGAATTAAAAACAGAAATTTCAGACAAATTATCTGGAATATTCACATATTGTCCGGTTGTTGGAAATGATGGCAACAGATTTCCAAAATCCATACCTGATCCTGGAATAAATTGCGTAAAATTAAAGGCTTTCAAGAAATACCTCCTTTATTAAATTCTCAGTTCGCTAGACTACCTGGATACTCTCATTCGTACGATGGAAAGTACGCCAATACAATCTAGATTTTTATAAATTTGTTAAATAATTGTTCGAGATATTTATTTTATATGAATACTTGATGTCAAGTTAAAAAAATTATTCAATACGTAAGCGGTCTTAAATTTTTCGGGTATATCGTAGTAAACAGAATCCAACCAATTTCTGAAACCAATGTTGGGACGAATCTGATGTTCGCCCTCCGAACAAAAACCATAGAAGAACCTATGGTTGAAACCAATACTTTTGTTTCCAAATATTAGGTTTGATACCTGTTAAGATCGATTCAAATATTTATTTTATAATTTCTTGATTGATAAAAGTTAAAATCTCTATTATGAATTATGAGATAAATGAATATTTTTTAAAACTATATTTACAGAATCATTATGCAAGGTAAACAACGAAAAACCAAAGCCTATCGTGCAAGATGGGCAATGAAAGATCCAGATAACTGGATACATAATGCAATAATTAAAATCTCGCCTTCCGGTCATATTATCCAGTGCGAATCGACCTCTTCAGACAAAACAGCTATAGATTTGGGTGATGGTATTATCATGCCAATGTTGGTTAACGCGCACACGCATTTGGAACTTTCCGCCTTAAAAAAATGCATACCTATGGATATGGGATTTACATTCTGGATCCAAAATTTAGTGGCAACAAGAACCCTAACTGATCCAAAAACACTCATCAATGCTGCACAGGATGCCTGTAAAAAACTTTGGAACAGTGGCGTGTGTGCTGTTGGTGAAATATCATCATTAAGCCTAACAAAAAATCTTTTAACGCAATCCGGTTTATATGGATGTTGGTTTCGTGAATATTTCGGCAATGATTGCGTTCCTTTGGAAACAATGGATCAATCAGATCAGTCGGATTGCTATTATTCCCTGGCAGGCCATGCACCACATACAACATCTCCCGAACTATTTCGATATTTAAAACAGGCGGCAACAGGTAAACCATTTTCTATTCATGTTGCGGAATCTCAAGTTGAAATGACATTTATAACAGAAGGAGGGGGCATATGGGCTGATTTTTTAGAGTCTCGTGATGTGGATTATATGAAATGGAATTTACCCCAACAAAGTCCGGTTAAACATCTAGATCAGATTGGTGTTCTGGATGACAATACCTTGCTGGTTCATTTGCTTCATTTCGATCAAGCGGATTTGAAGATTATCAGAAAACGACAATGTCCTGTATGTGTATGTCCTCGAAGCAACTATAATTTGCATAAACGACTTCCCGACATTGATCAAATGATTCATTCGGATTTGACAGTTTGCTTGGGAACTGATAGTTTGGCCAGTGTCGATTCTCTGTCCATATGGGATGAAATGAAATATATAGGAACACATTTCCAAAACATTTCTCCAAAAAATATTTTGGATATGGCAACAAGACAAGGTGCATGTGCTTTGGGTCATGGCAATCAATTTGGTCGCCTTGCAAAGGGGTATAAAGGTATTTTTCTGTATGTTCCTATCAATGGAGACTCGCCAGAAAAGCTGGCAAATCAATTGGTTTATGGAGAGTTTTCTATGAATGATTTACAGATAATTAAATGCGATACAAATGAAAAAAATGATTATAGAAACAATTGAATCAAACAATTTATGCACAAATCGACTGGATCATATCTCCTGGAGTTTCACTACAATGGGGAAACAATGAAGCAATATCAGGATATAATTGATAACACAAAAGGATTTATGGCCTTTGAAGAAGGGCAGGGCTTATTTGAATATGCTCAAAAAGCAGCCCAATTAGGACCTGGACTTGAAATTGGCAGCTATTGCGGTAAGTCAACGCTTTATCTGGGCGTTGGTTTCCAGAAACACAATCAGGTTTTATTTACAATTGATCATCATCGCGGATCAGAAGAACAGCAACCTGGAGAAGCATATTTTGATCCGGATTTATTTGATAAAACAATTGGTAAAATTGATACGCTCAGATTTCTAAGATCCGCATTGGAAAAAGGAACATTGGAAGATACAGTCATTCCAATTGTGAGTCGATCAAAAACAGTTGCCAAATCATGGCAAACCCCCTTAAGCCTTGTGTTCATTGATGGCAGTCATACGTTTGAATCTGCAACACAAGATTATGAATGCTGGACACCACATATTATTGATGGCGGATATTTATTGATTCACGATATTTTTCCTGATCCATCACAGGGAGGACAGGCACCATATCATATTTATAAAAAAGCGCTTGAATCAGGATCCTTTCAGGAAATAAGGATGATACATACTTTGGGAATTTTACAACGAGAAAAAAATAAACACGTATAAGGATTGACTTGGAAAGCTCTGAAAATCAGTTCCTTATTTTGCATTCTGTTCGTTTCAAACGCAAATGTTTAAATTATTTTCAGTGCATTACTTCGTAAAAATATGGAAATATTATTATGGCACAACCTATCATTTCAGTCATCATTGTGAATTACAATACCGCCCATATGATTGGACCATGCTTAGAATCAATTGAGCATGATCTTGACTTTCCATTGGAAACGTATGTCGTAGATAATGCTTCAAAGGATGAAAGTGTATCTTTAATCAAAGAAAGATTTCCCTGGGCGAAATTAATTGAAAGTGATCAAAACCTGGGTTTTGGAAAAGCCAATAACCTGGCTGTTCCGAAATGTAAAGGGCGATATATTTATTTTTTAAACCCAGATACGCAGATAAAACCAGGCATATTTCATTTAATGACAACCTTTATGGATCAACATCCTCAAGTTGGTTTGGCTGGCACACGCATTGTATATCCCGATGGAAAAGAACAGGATTCTGTTCAGTATTCATATCCACGACATCGATATGCAAAAAAACAGTTTGATAAACTTAAAGGTGATATTGCCTGGGTTCTTGGCGCGAGCATGATTGCTCGTAAAACAATTATTCAATCTATAAATGGATTTGATGAACGCTTTTTTTTGTATGCTGAAGATATTGACTTATGCTTGACCATCAGACAACAAGGCTTTGAAATAGCTTATATACCCGATGCTCAGATTACACATTGGGCCCGGCAAAGCGAAATAAATAATCCACCTGCGGATGTCTGGCGTCGTTTGTTAATTGCAGACCGACAATTCTTTGAAAAGCATTTCCCCAAAAAAGCCTATCAAATTGTTAAATGGAGCAATGTTATCCAGGCAATATGGCGCATGGTCACTTTGAAAATGATTTGGCCTTTTGCAAAAAATAAACAGGAGTTAAAAAACAAATTTGATCGATATCGGCTGACCTATGAAATATTTTGTAAGTCTTGATATTGATCCCTTTGAGAAATTTGTTTCTGTGCATATATAAAGGAGAACTTTATGCAAACTGAACGTCTAAAAACCCTTGCAATCAGTGATTCTGGCTTTATTTTTGACCCATCATCCGGTGATGCTTTTAACACAAATGAGACCGGAATTTTTATCATCAATTTACTGAAGCAAGGCAAAGATTTTAATGAATTGATGGATATTCTTATTGAAGCATATGAAGTCTCTGAAGATGAACTGGAGGCAGACTTGCTTGATTATATTCAGATATTGAAAAACTATCGTATGGTTTAAATAAACATAATTCATAAAGGTCTTTCTGAACATATAATATCTGTTTGTATGAATCGACATTATCCTTATTTTAGATTTATCAGAATGTTGCTGTTTTTGTTGTTTCTACATCAATTACATGTGGAACAAAGGAATTGACATCCCATGAAAACAGATAAAGAAATTTACAAATTATTCACAGCTTATCCGAAATATTTGTTCAAGTGTGCAGGAATTCGAATGAAAACCAGCTACTCCATGGCATCTGTTACGCTAAAAGAACTTGAGCGTAGGTCAGATGGTATATTAACTCCAAAGGATCCAGATTTACCAACATATGTCATGGAATTTCAGGCACAGATGGATACAGATATTTATCATCGTGTTGCAGTGGAGATGGCTTCATATGCATTGATGCATAAAGGGTGTGATATTCGAGGTATTGTCGTTTTTTTACACAAAGGGCTTGATCCTGAAACTTACCCCTGGCATTATTTGACAAATTCCAAGAAAAAACTGCTTCAAATAGTATACCTTGATGAATACATCAATAATCTTGAACAAAAACAACCGGATCATCCATTTGTTATTGTCTTTAAACCATTGCTTGAAAAAGATTTAAATGTCTTAAAACTGAATTCAAGCAAATGGTATAAAAAAATTAAACAATCACGATTGCCTGAAGGTGCAAAACTGAATTTTTTAGATGTTTTTGTTCGATGGCTATCAGTAAGGTTTCCTGAATTATCAGGTGAGGAGATTATTCAAATGATTGAAAACTTACCCAGATTTGAAGAGACAAAAGCGTATGAATTATTTTCTATTTATGAAAAACGCGGCGAAAAACGCGG
>Ga0272440_1001493_pt1 | contig 19017 bp, 14 predicted proteins | sample SSMMMBAug17_FD_192440 | JGI IMG/M metagenome (GOLD analysis project Ga0272440, IMG submission 192440) | Marine sediment archaeal communities from Little Sippewissett salt marsh, Falmouth, MA, United States - SSM-MMB-Aug17 | ecosystem: Environmental > Aquatic > Marine > Wetlands > Sediment ...
TTTTCAGCGCCAATATTGCCTGTTAGTTTTTCAGGGCCGATATTCCCAATCAATTTTTCTGAACCAATACTGTCATCAGAAATTTTTGCCCCTGAAATCTGATTGTCTGCGACTGTAATTTTTGTGTATGGAATACCTTCACTGAGTTGGGAGGGTTTGATGGCATTATCAGGTATGTCTTCAATGTCTATTTTTCCAATGCGATACCAGTTTGCACCATCACTGATTAAGGTAACATCACGATATTGTGTATCCAATACAAAGGGGGTTCCGCCATTTGCAGTATCTCGATTCACATCATCAATTTTTTGAGCATTTTGAGTGATAATTGAAACAGATAATTGAATGGCATCAATTTTTTTAATTGCAATTTCTTTTCCTCTATTGCTTGTTGCATCAGGAAGTGTCAGCAGTATTTCACCTGAAGCAAAAATAAAGTCATCTGCATCCGTAATAATGTAGTTTTCATTAATGGATAAGACTTTTCGTCCTGAACTGGTGTGCGCACGAAATGCACTTCCCACACTCGCCAGGGTAAGGAACTTTCCTTCAAATGTAATGTATGAAGTATCTCCTTTTACCTGAATTCCTAAATAGTATGGCTTTGTGAACATCAGTGCATCAGAAGTGTCACCATTCTTGTCTGGATCGTCAAATGGTGTTTCGGACCCCAAATATGCATTGTAAATACCATTGCTCACATTCACCTGGAGCGTTTCTTGCCAAAGCAGATGGCCATCTATGGGAGTATCAGTGTCCCATATACTAAATGTAATGTCATACAGGCCATTTGTTACTGCCACTCCATCATTATTGGTTAAAAAGCCCTGAAAATTAATTTTTTGTGGGATTCCTGCCATTAATGTGCATGGAATAAGCACGGCAAGGCACATGACCCACAAATTTTTAACATTAATTAATTGATTGAATTTCATGCTGACACTCCTTTTAAGGAATTATTTATTAATTGATTAATCATTTAGTTTTTATCAGAATATTCAAAAAATGAACGCTTCTTAAATCAAATAAAAAACAGTATTAACAGCTACTTGCTCAACTAGCTGTTTTCTTTTAATTTTTCGTAAACTTATTTAAACGATAAAACAGGCAACTTTTATGCCATATAAAAATATTCCATGTATTATTGTATCGGTAATATCTTAATTGAGAAATCGTCTGTGGAGTACAGATTACTATTGGTAAGTTCAATTTACATAGTAGGTATCAAATTGATCAGCATACAGATTATGCATGCCAGTTCTCATAAGTCATTTTTAATAATTTTTTTACTTTAATAATTACAAGCGTTACCTCGTGCAATAAACAAATATTTATCATGAATATATATTCAAATAACACCTGACATAAAAAAATGCACAATTCTATATATTCATCGACATTGATATTTCATTCCTAAAGAAAAAAACTGTTAAGGAAAGTTCAGAAAATAAGTTCCTCATTATTCAATATTTGTTGATTCGTATCTGAACCATGATTACACTGAAGAAGATGAATAAGATGAAATAAAGACACTTTAAATTCATCTTATTCATCTTCTTCAGTGTAATCATGGTTCAAAAAACGAAAATGAACACTTATTAAATGGGGAACTTATTTTCAAAGCTTTCCTAAGGAAATCTCGAAAAACAAAAATATTCGAATTGTTATTAAATCCGATATAAAACATCCATATACTTTTTTAACATATCACCAACAATACTCCGAACTGGTAAAGTAGCTGCCAATCCATATATCGGTGCCATGCCTTTGATATCATCTGGATTCATTCGGACATAAGACATCGCATTCTTCAAATCATCAATAAATCTTTTTGCCACACCTTCCTGCGTATGCCTGAGGGTGACGCACAGATGAATACATGAAGGCTTATGAAGTCCATTCAAGCCCCATCCCTTTCGGGTCATCTGATCCATCACCTGGTAAATATCTAATGTTTTTGATGAAAATGCGATCACCCATAAAGGATCGCCTAAAATATATAGGTCTGGCATATTGTGAATCTTTTCTTTAATCCATTTAGCGGTTTCAAGTATTTTCGAAGTTGTATCTATATAGCCTTTTTCACCCATTGCAATCATGGACGCCCAACATGTTGCACTTAATGCACCCGGACGGCTTCCAGCAAATGTCGGTGAAAAATAAAGTCCTCCTGGCCAGTCTGTAATGGTGTAATATTGAAAATGCCTAAGCGCAAGCCCGCGATATAAGATAACAGATGTTCCTTTTGCGGCATAACCATATTTGTGAGTATCTGCAGATATGGATGTTACTCCAGGTAAACGAAAATCAAATGGGGGGACCGGGTAACCAAGTTTTTTTGCCCAGGGAAGAATAAATCCGCCCAGACAGGCATCAGTATGAAAACCAATTTTACGTTTTCTTGCAATTTCGGATAATTGCTCAATGGGATCAATTGTACCATGGGGAAATGATGGCGCTGATCCGACAATGACAATGCTATTTTTTGTGATCGCTTTTTTGACTCTGCCCACGTCAGCTATATAGTCTTTGTTAACAGGTATCGTTACTTTCTTGATATTAAAGTATTGTGCGGCTTTATCAAATGCCGCATGAGCAGTAACAGGTACGATCATTTCTGGTGACGTAATTCCTTTTTCAACTCTCGCTCTGTCTCGATAGGTTTTCATGGCCAATAAAATGCTTTCTGTTCCACCAGATGTTACTGTACCACATATCTGATTTTGGGGTGAGCTTTCTATGTTGTCGGCGCCCAACATGTTGGCGGTCATAGAAACTATTTCTGATTCAAACTTATTGGCACTTGGCCAGATATCAGAATGAAGCGGGTTGCATTGTGAATGAATGGCGTATACCTGGTTTAAAAAATCAATATGGTTTTCATCACCATGATAAACTGCTCCAGAAGCATACCCTTCTTTCCATTTGTGAGACTCTTGTTCGGCGATGGTTTCCATCTCCATGATAATATCATCATGGGTTTTTCCCATTACAGGCAAGGCCGCAAAGGTCATGCTTTGATCTTTATAAGGTTTTAACATGGATTCCAGCTCATTCATGATTCCATCGTACTCTTGCTCAATATATTTTTCGACAAAAGGAACTTTTCTGATGTATTTGTCCAAATATTTAATATTATTTTCAATAAATTGCAAGACTGATGGGCTGACGTTTTTCAAATGATCTGTCAAAATTGATAGAATATCCATTAGTTAACTCCTTTGTTCCATTGTTTTATCATCATAGATAGTGTTGAATGAAATCAATGCTCTGTTGGACCGCTCCCTGACTGTCCTTTACAATTTTAAGTCCTTTCTCCCCACATTGCCTGGCAAGTTCAGTATTGTCAAACAGTACACGAAATATTTGATATAATTCATTGGAATTACTTACCTGAAAAGCCGCTCTTTCATGGATCAGTCGTCTGGAAACTTCAGGGAAATCATGCATATCCAAGCCAAACACAACCGGTTTTGCCATTGATGCCGGCTCCAATGGATTATGTCCACCTTCATCAACCATGCTGCCCCCAACAAAAGCAATATTGGCGAGTGCATACAGTTTTCCCAAAACGCCCATTTGATCGACAATCAATACTGTATCAATATAAGTATTTAGGGAGTAGAGAGTTGCCTGGAAATGATGTTCAATGCACATGGTCTGGATTTCTCGTGCGCGACCAGGATCTCGCGGTGCAATAATCATTTTGAGATTTGGATATTGCTTGATTAATCTTGAAAAAACAGTGATTAGAATTTTTTCTTCTCCTGCATGCGTGCTGCCAGCGACAATGACAGGCATTGATTGCGTTAAGCCCAAATTTTTCTTGAGTTTTGTAGTCTCATTTTGAGAGAGTTGATGTCGTTTTTGATCGAATTTTACGTTGCCACTTACGAATATTTTAGAGGGATCAATATCAAAGCTTTCAAACCGAGCTTTTTGTATATCAGATTGTGCACAAATTCCGCTAAAAGAGTTTAGGGCAGGTTGCATGAACCATTTGAGAAGGCGATATCCACGATATGATTCTTTTGATAATCGCGCATTAAGCAAAATGGAAGGTATGTTTTTTCGATAGAGGTGGGAGAGTAAATTAGGCCAGATATCTGACTCCACAAGTACAAACATTGATGGATCTAATTTTTTCGTCATCCATTGAACAGAAAATATAAAGTCATAAGGTGAATAGATAATATCGTTGACTTGAGCTTGTATACTTTGCGCCATTTCATAGCCTGATAATGTTGATGCTGAGAACACAATCGATTTTTCAGGCCATTTTTTTCGCATGGCTTCAATAATGGGAAACGCTGATAATACCTCTCCTACTGATAAGGCATGAACCCATACAGGTTTTTGATATTCAGGTAGAGACTGAAATCCCAAACGTTTAAAAAAAGTTTGTTTACGTTTGGCATGTATACATGCCAATGGTATTAATATTGGAAGACAAATTACAATGATTGCCCATTGCAATAGATTATATGCGATTATTTGAATATTATTCAAGGTTTACCTTCTGTAACTTAAGAAACTAATTTTAAATAATTGACATGCCGATTGTGTCATCAGAATCAATTCATCCTTATAAATATATCCAGTTTAGACTTTTTTGTCGTTATTCGAAAACGATATCCTTCGGCTATCTGAGGCAGATCCCTATCATATTTAATGTGTTTCTTTTTGTTTTATATCTGTTTACATAGCTGATGTTTTTATCTTTGTCAATCTTTTTTCAAATTTATAATGATGATCAAATCAGAAATATGTTTACAGAATAATTCATATCAGATATGAAAGATAAAATGATTAAGAATTAAGAATAAAAATCACATAAATTATTCGTTTTGGCGCATCAATGAACTCTTTTGAAAAAATATATCAACACCTTTTTCACATGTATGGCCCACAGGGGTGGTGGCCATTGATGACAATGAAAAAAATTGGTTTGATTTGCGATTATCATCCAAAAGATTACAATATTCCAACAACACCGTCTCAAATTTACGAAATATGTATGGGGGCAATATTGACGCAAAACACGGCCTGGCGAAATGTTGTGCAGGCATTAACCAATCTATATCACATACATGCACTGGATCTAAAAAAAACGCAAGCGATCCATATAAATAGAATCAAAGAAGCGATCCGCCCTGCGGGATATTTCAATCAAAAAGCAAAAAAAATTAAGGAGTTTAATGCTTTTTATTTTCAACTGAATTATCAGATACCATCAAGAGAAGAACTTCTATCGATATGGGGCATTGGTCCAGAAACTGCAGATTCAATCCTCTTGTATGCATACAAACAGGCTTCATTTGTTGTGGATACATATACGCGAAGAATTTTCACCAATCTTGGTCTCATTCAAGAACAAATGAAATATGATGAAATAAAAAATATTTTTGAACAACACATATTGGCTGATGTTGAAATATATCAGGAATATCATGCCCTTATTGTACAGCATGCAAAACAGTATTATCAAAAGAAAGATAAATATGCCCTGGATCCACTGTTAAAATTACCAGTGTTATCCCCTAAATCAATTCAGTAACAAGCAATATTAAACTTACTGAAAATTCTGATGTTGACATCAGGCAAAGTGACGCTTATTAATAATTATTAAGATATTCATTAAAACATCGTGTATATGGAGGGAAAAAATGCTTTTAAAAACAAAACAACATGTTTTAATCAGTGCACTTGGCATAATTCTATTCATTTGCGGATGTGGTGACTCGCAAATGGTGCAGGCGCGATCATATGAAAACTTGCAGATGGTTCCAGCCAACTTTAGTGAACTGGCAAAGATTGCACGTCAAGGCGTTGTCAATATCCGCACAGAAAAGACGATCAAAGGGGGAGGTCGTGTTTTTCAGTATTTTTTTGGTCCCAAAGGAGAACAGCAAAATCCGTTTGGAAATGACCAGTTTGATGATTTCTTTGATCGCTTTTTTGGTGAAGAAGAAGGCTCGGGTCGTGATTATAAACAAAAAAGTTTGGGGTCAGGATTTATTATTGACAAGGAAGGATATATTGTCACCAACAATCACGTCATTGAGGATGCGGATGATATCAAAGTTAAATTAGCCAATGGGGATGAGTTTGATGCGACTGTTGTTGGTCGAGATCCTAAAACTGACCTTGCGCTGATCAAAGTTCCAAAATCCAGCAAACTCCAGCCCATTCCCTGGGGAAAATCAGAAGACATGAAAGTAGGAGACTGGGTTGTTGCTATCGGCAGTCCATTTGGGCTTGAACAAACTGTCACAGCTGGTATTGTCAGTGCGAAAGGCCGAACCATTGGATCGGGCCCATACGATGATTTTATTCAAACAGATGCTTCAATTAACCAAGGAAACAGTGGCGGTCCATTACTTAATCTTCAAGGCGAAGTGATTGGTATTAACACGGCGATTATTGCGGGTGGTCAGGGAATCGGATTTGCCATTCCTACCAAGCTGGCATATGGCATTATTGATCAGTTAAAAAATGAGGGTGAAGTTACGCGCGGTTGGCTTGGTGTGGGGATCCAAAATTTGACCAAAGAGATGGCCGATTATTATCATCTGGATAGTCAGGAAGGTGTTCTGATCAGCCAGGTTTATGAAGGGGATCCGGCTGATAAGGCGGGTATTCAAGCACAGGACATTATTATAGCGGTCAATGGCAAGAAAATAAAAGATACGCGCCAACTGTCAAGGGTTATTGCTGAAACATCTGTTGGGAAAGAAATTTCTGTTGATATCCTTCGCAATGGTCGAAAGAAAAGCTTGAATGTTGTTATTGCCAGGCGAGATGATGCGCGGCTGGGAGATCTTTCAACGAGCTCATCACATCGTGGTAAAACTTTGGGGATGCGGGTTGAAGACTTAAACGAACATCTGGCATCACGGTTTCAATTAAAATCAAATGAAAAAGGTGCAATTGTTGTAGAAATTGATCGGAGTGGCAAAGCGGCTGAAGCCGGTATTCAAGCAGGTGATATTATTGTTGAAGTTAATCGAACGTCGGTAGGTTCCAAAAAAGACTATCATTCGATTGTTGATTCTGTTGATGAAGGCGATGAGTTAAAGTTTTTTATTAAACGTCGCAATGGTTTTCATGTGATTAAATTGGAAAAATAAAAAAGGAAAAAAATGTTTAAAGAACCAAGAACTGATTTACAATTTTCATGGTCAGACATTGGCGATATTGAGGCCGGTCGTCCAAATTTAGGAGAAACCACACATGTAGCAGTGTATCGACTGATGCAATACACCATGCGCGATGTATTGATCAAACGATATGGTCCGCAAACCGCCTCGCAAATTTTGTATGAATCAGGTGAAAATGCAGGCAAAAGTTTTTGCGAAAATGTGTTGGATAAGGGCCTGGAACTGAATGAATTTGTTTCCAACCTTCAAGATGCGTTAAAAAAATATGGTGTGGGTATTTTACGACTTGAAAAGGTTGATCTGGAAAACAATTCGTTTGTCCTGACTGTTGAAGAAGATCTCGATTGTTCGGGCCTTCCAATGATCAATGAAACAGTTTGTGATTATGATGAAGGATTTATCGCCGGAATTCTGAAATCCTACACAGGAAAGCCCTTTAATGTCACTGAAACAGATTGTTGGGCAACAGGAGACAGGGTGTGTCGATTTGAAGCCAATCAAGTGCAATCGGAGGATTAATTCATGATTGCAGTTGTGCAACGTGTCAAACAATGTGAAGTGACTGTGGATGGAAAATCTACCGGCAAAATTAATCAGGGTCTGATGGTACTTTTGGGGATTGGACAAAACGATCAGAAAAAAAATGCTGATTATCTGGCAGATAAAATCGTTCACCTTCGCATATTTGAAGATGATGCCGGTAAAATGAATCGCTCTTTGATAGATACTCAAGGGCAGATGTTGATTGTCTCTCAATTTACATTACTTGGAGATTGTCGAAAAGGCAGGCGCCCATCATTTATCAATGCCGCACCTCCTGATTTGGCCAATGAGTTGTATTTGTATTTTGTGGATTGTGTCAAAAAAATCGGTGTTAAGACACAAACAGGTGTGTTTGGTGCCATGATGGATGTTTCTTTGATTAATCATGGTCCTGTAACCATGATATTGGAAAGTATATAGCTCTTGGGATTATTTGACAAACTAAAAAAAATCAAAAAACAAAAAACAACAGACGTATTCAGGTATCGTCAAGATACTGATGGTCTCCTTTTTACAGTATCATCAAAAGTCTGGCAGGCTGTAACGCAAAAAAAAGTCAATGCGCATTTGATGCATCAATACGTGGCACTTCAAATGCTCGTTGAAGAAGGCGTTGCCACACAAACTGAGAATGGCTTTTTTTTGCCATCATCATCAGCCATTCTGCTGGATCGTCATACACGATTTCTGTTGGATTTACCAGCCCCCTGGCCAGGTCGTTTACGTGTAGAAATTGATGGTCATACTCAGAGTCATCGATTTAACGTTATGCTTTTTCTTGAAGCACCTGATGGTGAATCCATTCGGTATTATGATTTCAATGGTCCGATTCTGACATTAAGTGAGGAGGAACATTTTCTCCCAGATGCCGCTCAATGGCATGCTTTTCAGGCAGTCAAGACCCATGAATCTATGCCTGAGAGTGAACGTTCGGAATACCATAATCTCAAATTAATTTATCAATTACAGCAAGCAAAAGATAGCGGTTTAGATATTAATTTATCTCATTTTAGTGAATTAAATATTGTTGAACCTGAAAGTGTTGGTGTCATTGTTGATGAACAGGATGATGGTTCCGCATTATTGACACCTTCCTTTGGCAATGTGGCATCTGCTGATGAAATATCCAGCCGCCTTGGACAGCTTAATCCGAACCACCACGTTCAGAGCATGCGCGTAAATGACAGTATCGTGCTATTGGATGAAGAAAAATTGGCCTGTGTTCATGAAATTATTCACAATCGAAAAATTCCAAATTCCCATGTCAAGCAATTCATGGAAACCCCGGGGGCATATATTGATGCCTCACGAATTGATTTAGATATTGGTTTTTCATATCGGGTAAAAGGGGCAACACGATTCAAGCATGCATATTTCGGAGATACTGACCTGTCTGATATTAACTGGTTTAACAAAGATGACGAATCACCCCAAGCAGTATCTGATAATATCCCTGACCTTACGAAAATTATTACAGATCAAAGTGATTTGGAACAATTTAGAAATCGCATGACCGATTCCATTCAAACAGGTGCAGATTGTTTCGAATATCAACAGTTTAGTATTCCATTAGATCAAATACAAATTATTGAAGACAAACTGAATGAACTGGCCATTACGTTGACTGAATCGCCACAGGATTCAGTATCTGAGTTAAAAGTCATTGATATCACGCAAAATGATGAATTTTGCGAATTTGCCAATGACAAAATTCCACCACAGCCTGAATCCTGTCTTTACAGCGAACCTTTGGATTTTTCCCATTATAAGCGCCAACCTTATCCCCATCAACTTGAAGGTATTCGATGGATACTGGGCCTGTCTACTGAAAGTATTCATATCCCAAAAGAACTTGAAGATCGCTTGGGCGCGTTACTTGCTGATGACATGGGCCTGGGAAAAACATTTATGTCACTTATTGCAACAGCAGAGTACTATCGACTCGCAGACATACAAGGCGATATCAAGCGACCTGTTCTGGTCGTTGCTCCGCTCAGTTTATTAGAAAACTGGAAAAATGAAGTAAGCGAAACATTTAATAGCAGTCCTTTTCGAGATATTGTCATCCTTCAATCCAGCGCAGATCTTCAAAGATATCGTGTTCAGGGAGGGGGGGCAGAAACACGCCAGGAATTTTCAAATGCAATGGATTCTGATGACAGTATTTGTGATACCAATATTCAATATGCGCTTAAAATTGGTTCCGAATTCGGTACTGACCGATTGGACATGGAACGTCGCATGGTTCTGACCACCTATCAAACCCTCAGAGATTATCAATTTTCATTATGTCGGGTTGATTGGTCTCTCGTGATTTTTGATGAAGCCCAGAATATCAAGAATCCGAATGCTCTTCAAACCCGAACAGCCAAAGGCTTGAAAGCTCGATTCAAACTGCTTGTTACAGGAACACCTGTTGAAAACCATCTCGGCGATTTTTGGTGTTTGTTTGATACTGCAAGACCAGGGCTTTTGGGGGCTTACCAGGGATATCTAAAAAAATTTGTATTGCCCATGCTCAGGGCCAATTCTGAAGATATTTCTGACATTCGGAATGAAATCGGCTCTGAGCTGAGACAAAAAGTTGGCGGCCTAATGCTCCGGCGCACAAAGGCTGAAAAAATCAGTGGCTTACCCCAAAAAACAATTTATGTCGGTGCGCAGGTGCCGGAAAACCGAACTGAGGTTTTTGATACCAATCTTGTTTGCATGATGGAAGGACATCAGCTCGGTCTGTATGAATCAATTGTTAATGACGCTGTTAGCAATGAAGATCGTTCCAATGCCAGTGCCAGGATATTGCGTGGATTAATGCAATTAAAAGACGTTTGTTTACATCCAGATCTTATTGATGGCGGCACGCCAACCATTCCAGAAACATCAAAAGAAGCCATCGCTGTTATGATGCAATCAGCCAAACTTGAATGCTTGTTGAAATTGTTAAAAGAAATACAGACGCGTAATGAGAAAACAATTATTTTTATTTTGAACAAACGCCTTCAACAATTTATTATTATTTGTTTGCAACTTGTCTTTGATATTCAGGTCGATGTTATTAATGGAGACACAAAGGCTGTTGCAAAAAATGCATCGACACAAACGCGTGTCGGCATTATTGAATCATTTCAACAAAAGGAAGGTTTTCAAGTACTTGTTATGTCTCCAGTGGCTGCAGGAGTTGGATTGACAGTAACTGCAGCAAATAATGTTATTCACCTGGAACGACACTGGAACCCTGCAAAGGAAGATCAAGCAACTGATCGTGTCTATCGCATTGGGCAAAAAAAAGATGTGAATGTATATATTCCAGTCGTCCATCATCCTGAAGCCCGATCTTTTGAGCTAAACTTACACGCCTTATTATCAAACAAAATCGACTTGAAAGAAGCCATTGTTACACAAGACGTTATTACTGCAAAAGATATGGCCAGAACAGGACTTTTCAATCAACACATGAAAAGCCAAAACAATTAGGAACAGATTTTCAACATGTCAACATTTAGCGCCCAAAAAATAGAACTGGATCATGGCAGTGGAGGTGCTGCCAGTCATCAATTGATAACAAAACTTTTTTTACCGATGTTTGACAATCCTTTTCTTCGTCAAATGGATGACAGCGCACAATTAACAATTGGAAACAGCCGCATTGCTTTTTCAACAGATACCTTTGTTGTTTCCCCCATCTTTTTTCCAGGTGGTAATATTGGCGATCTTGCCATACATGGGACTGTCAACGATATTGCAATGAGTGGGGCCAGACCTTTATATCTGAGCGTCGGCATGATCATTGAAGAAGGTTTTTCAATGGATTCATTGAATATCATCCTGCAAAGTATGAAAAAAGCTGCACAGATCGCGAATGTTCAGATTGTAACCGGTGACACCAAAGTAATGCCATCAAACAAATTGGATGGTATCGCGATTAATACGGCTGGCATTGGTATTATTGAGTCAGACTGTCAGATTTCTGCCAATCGCGCACAGGCAGGAGATAAAATTCTTTTAAGTGGCACAATTGCCGATCATGGAATTACCATTTTAACACATCGTGATAATCTGATGATTAAAGGAAATATCCAATCAGATACCGCCCCACTGAACGATCTTGTTTTAAAATTGATCGCAGCCTGCAAAGATATTCATGTATTACGAGATCCGACGCGTGGCGGAATTACATCTGTTTTGAATGAAATTGCACATCAATCAGGCGTTGAAATTGAAATACAGGAAGATGCCGTTCCAATCAAACCCCAAGTTTCAGCGTGCTGCGAGTTGCTTGGCCTCGATCCCTTCAGCATTGCCAACGAAGGAAAATTAATTGCCATTGTACCTGAATCCTCTGTTGAAAAAGCGCTATCTGTGATGCATAAGCATCCGCTAGCAACTCATGCTGCAGTAATAGGCTCAGTTGTTTCTGACACAAATTCAGTTGTTTATGTTAAAACACCTATAGGCGGAAAACGTTTTTTGCATTTGCCGGTTGGTGATCAGATGCCACGTATTTGCTAAATCTTTATTATCTAGTCTCCTGAATTGGAAAAGCCATAGTTGTTGGACGAAAATAATGTTCAATATCATATTTTTTTCTGGCCCGACCTAAACGATATATCCTGATTCAAAAAAAATCTGAACACTTTCGTAAAATGAATGGGGAAGATATTTTTCAATCATTCCATACTCAAGCATTTTTGTTTCAATGTCGATATAAATAACAATTATTTTTCGTTTTTATGATTAGATTATTCATCAAAAAAATGCAAGTTTCTTACTCCAGTTAACTTTTTTACGAGGTTAAGAGGCTCATTTCTCGCCAAGGTCTATTTTTTTATTTTGGTTTTCCAATTCAGGTGGACAATCACTGACTAACACGGGTATCCATATTACGCGTCTGGAAAAACCAAAATTGTACGATAATATTTAGATGATTAAAAAAATTTAATTAATGAGATTTACGTAACATAATAATAAGGAGTCTGTCATGGATATCAATACAAAATTACAAGCGACAATGCCGGTTCAAAAAAGCACGGAAATAAACCGTGTACAGCAAAATAAAACAGCACAAAAACAGGTTCAGGAACTTTCAGATCCCCAAAAGATACCAGAGTTTGAGGACTTTTCTCTTGAAATCAGCAGTATGTCTAAAAAGTTGAAAGAACTGCCCAATATGGATCGAAAGACAATTCGAGATCTCGCTTCAAGTATGTCAAAAGAAAAAACCGGACAGGAGGAAATAGAAGAAATATTTAGCTATGGCAATGAATATAAACGATTAAGAGAGCGGTTACAAAAACGAATCGAAGAAGAAATTGAACGATACAATCGTGTTGAACCAGAACCTGCAAAAGTATTGTTTGATAAAGAGCTTGATGTTACACTCACTGATGCAGAACAAGCTGCAGAAAATGCAGAAGAATTGATCGAAGTGACAGGCATGATGGCAAAATTGAATCGAGAACTGGTTAATGAACCCAAAGACAAAAGTGAGAAGACGCCAACTGAAAGAATTAGAGATCAATTGGGAGGCTATATTGATGCAAGCGGCCTTGTTCCTGAAGATAAACGTGCAGATAAGAAAACACCTGTTGAACTGGCCAAAGATGATCAGAAAGAATTGAAACAAGTCACTGGAAAATTAATTGAACGACCTGAAGAATGGGGTATTGAAGGTAATAAGCCTGAAAAATCCGAAGCAGCAAAAGGCAGGGAACAAATCGGAAGTGTTATGGATGAAAAAGGCCTTGCAGAAAAAACAGATGATAAAAAATCATTTCCTGAAAGAGCTGAAGAACGACTTCAAAAACTGGATGAAAAAATGGGAGAATTGATTGATAAGCCCAAAGAACTGACTGGAAAAGAGAAGACTGAAAAAATGACGCCTGCGGAAAAAGCGAATAGAACATTGGGCAATCAAATAAACAATGCGCCTTTGAATGATAAACGTGTAAAAACCCCCCCTGAAGTAGCTGAAGAAAAGATGGAAAAAATGATTGATAAAATGGGCGAACGTGTAGACAAACATGAAAAAATTACAGGACAAGAAATCGATGAAGACATGTCGCATATGGAGAAAGCCAAAGCATTAATGGGAAATCGTCTGGATGTTACAGGTGTTGTGCCTGATGAGGAACGCAAAAAATCACCGCCTGAGGAAGCAGAACAAGATATGGAAAAAATGATTGATAAAATGGGGGCTCTTGTTGACAAACACGAACGAATTACTGGTGAAAAAGATGCAGAAGAAATGACTGAAACAGAAAAAATAAGAGAATTGATGGGAGCAAGAATTAGTTCAAAAGGTATTGTTCCGGACGAAGAACGAAACAAACAACCGCCTGAAAAAGCCAAAGAAGACATGAATGCCATGGTTGAAAAAGTGGGCGAAAAGGTGAACAAAGATGAGGCCTTGACTGGACAAAAAGATACTGAAAATATGTCGGAAATGGAAAAATCCAAACAAACATATGGGGGCCGCTTAGATGATAAAGGTATTGTGCCTGAAGAAGAACGTGAGAAGAATCCTGTAGAAGAAGCAAAAGAAAAAGCTGAAGAACTTAAAGAAAGACAGGGAGAGCTTGTCAATAAGCGAGAAGAATTGACTGGCGAAGAAAATCGAGAAGCAATGACCGAAGTTGAAAAAGCAAATGCAGATTTGGGTAATTATATTAATAAGGAAGGGGTTACAGAAGAAGAAGAGCGCGATCAGTCAGCACCTGAAAGAATTAGACAACGTCTTGAAGAGCTTGATACTGAAACAGGCAGACTGGTTGAGGATTCGCCTGAAGAATTTGGTGATAGTCGCATTGCACCAATTGCGAATCGGCTTACCGGAAATCAACAGAGCGCTTTTTTAGCGACAGCCAAAAAGCTTGATAATACAGGTGGTCCCAATATGGATAAGTTTACATCCACAACCAATGCACTCATTGAAAAACGAGAGGACGAACAACTCAGGAGCTATCTTTCCGGTGTTGAGGATCAATCAGGCGTTGCGCTTTCAATGTATTTAAGTGCAGCAGCGCAACGACATTTGTTTGGTTAGAATTAATGAGGAAGAGTCGCCGGTATGTTATTTAAACGTAAGCAGTTGATCAGTTTTTGTATGGGGTATGGGGTTCATTTTTTTTGACAGGCAATGTTCATTGCAGCTTCGTTTCGAATATCATCATAAACAGTCTGAGGTAATTTTTTTTGAGCAATTAACATAAATTCAATCGCAAGTGATTCCCGTGCGCTGCTTCTTTGTTGATTTCTGCGGCCCTTTTTGATTCTTTGCTTGATCAATTTCATCTCATTATGAATCGCAAAACGTTCTTTAATAAGCATATTGGCTTCGGCCGAGAGTTCGTTCAGTTTTTGTTTATCGTTATTGGCTGTGGCTTGATTACGCTGGGATCGTATCGATCGACGAATTTCGTCTATTTTTTCGATACGCCTGTTGAGTGAATCCCAAAGGTCTTGATCACTCAGATCTTTGGGAGTATTTTTATAAGGATCAGTCAGGTTGTCTACATTCATTGTTAATTGTTAATATCTTTTTGATTGTTGCACTGTATCTCATCGTGCAACAATCAAATTATCAAGTTATTCAATAACCGGTCTGGGTAAAACTTTTGCACGTTCAGCAATTTCCGGTACTTTATGTTCCCATTCAATCGCCATTAAATGAACGCCAGCAACCCCTTTCATTTCCTTGAACTCTTCAATTTGCTCACAGGCAATTTTGATTCCTTCATCAGCCTGTTCCTTTTTCTTGACTCCTTTAAGCCGATTGATGATTTCATCGGGTACATCCATTCCAGGAACTTTGGCTTTCATATATCGTGCCATACCCAGGCTTTTCATGGGGGTAACACCCGCAAGAATGTATATTTTTTCAGTCAACCCCATATCATTGGCTTGTTTAACCCATTCACGCATTTTTTTCATATTATAAATACATTGCGTTTGAACAAAATCAGCACCTGCCTGAACTTTTTTGGCCAGTCGATATACACGCCATTCAAATGGATCGGCAAATGGATTGGCTGCTGCACCAATAAACATACCTGGTGGAACATCAATATCAGCTCCCCCCATGAATTTGCCATTATCACGCATGTTTTTCACCATATTGACCAGTTGAATCGAATCAATGTCAAACACACCTTTGGCGTTGGGGTGATCGCCGAACTGTTGATGATCTCCAGATAAGCACAAAAGATTCCGAATGCCGTGTGCATATGCACCTAGAATGTCAGCTTGCATTGCCAAACGATTTCTGTCCCGACAGACCATCTGATAATTAGGTTCCAGGCCTTCTTGAATGGCGATTAACGATGCAGCCCAACTTGACATTCTTACCATTGCTGTTTGATTGTCAGTAATGTTGACCGAATCAACCATGCCTTTGAGTGGTGCCGCTTTTTTACGAACCGCCTCGACATTGGTGCCCCGAGGAGGGCCGAGTTCTCCGGTAAAGGCAAAATTTCCGGAACGTAATATTTTTTCAAGATTGCTACCTGATTTCATATTGCTCTTTCCTCATTTATTTAAAAATCAACTCCAGCTTTACGCATGTCATTTAATCTGTCATTAAAAACCAGAGCTGAAAGTATGCTGTTATGATTATAGGGTATGCATTCCCTTTTTTAGCAACAAATCATTTATTGCTGCCTGATTTTACAATCCCTAAAACACCTGGTCCCATCAAGAGGCATCAAACTCATGAACCACACCCTGTGACCGACATATATTTCTTGCATGTGCAATCATAGCCGGAATATCAATTCCCATGGGACAATAACATCGTGTGCATAACACACAATCTTTCCAGACAATATCCCTGATTTCATTCAGGCTTTCACGATCTACACGTCCCTTTTTGTTATATAACGTGCCGATTGAGTTGATAAATTTGTATGATGGCATAAATTTGGGATCTTGATCCCGTGTCATAAACAAAAAACAACTTTCAGCGCACAACGTACAGTGTGCGCAAACTCTAAGGGCGGTTTGAATTTGTGCCTTTTTTTCATCAAGCAGGTTTTGTATTGTTTTGGGATTTATTTCCATTGATTTCTGCTCTGTCATGAAATGCTCCGAACCTATTTAATTCAACATTCATTTTCAATGATCTGTTGAATGGTCTTATTACCAGCGACGATCTCCCTTCCCAAAGCTATATTCATTTGCAACAAAAAAGCGTTGCAAGAAAAAATATATCATGTGAGCGAACTTGGTATAAGGGATTGTGATTAACATTAATTCACCGGCCAAAATATGGAAAATCACCATTGTTTGATAGTCATATATCTGATGATAGGCCAAAAAGCCGGTTAAAAATGGCGCAACAGCTATAAAAAGCATTACATAGTCATACAATGTGGTAATCGCGCGCACACGACGAACAAATATTCGTCGGTATAAAAAATACGCACCACAAATAAGTAAGACAAATGTCATGCCATCTGTTAGTGTTTCAGACCAGGAATAAAAACTAATCCCCAAAGCTTCGTCCAATAATATGTTATGCGCCAGCACATAAAATGGTGTAAGCACCAGACACACATGAAAAATCAGTGTGGTCCAACTCATGACTGGATGAATGCCAAATACGTTCGTCGCTCGGAACATAGCCATGTTGCGGATCCGATTTTCTCTTGAAAACCAATCTTTTATCATGGCCATACGTGTTTGAATGGCATTTTTTGAAAACCAACCAATGGGGGGTTGTTTTTTGAATCCAGGAGGTTGATATTGGGGGGTGGCTTTCTTTTGACTGTATTCAGTAAAAAACTGATGAATTTGGTGAATCGTACCCGCGATGAATACGATAAATGAAAACCAGACCAATGGGCCTCCAACAAATTGATAAATCTGATGCATTGTTAAATCCATAAATAACACTTCTTGTTTAAATTTATCAAAGATTTGCTACGATAAAACGCCATCAGATTATGATGGTTCATACCGATGTGCATACGCATCCTGTACAATGGTTCGTCGAACCTGATTCTGCCATTGCATGGGCGGACGAATGTTTATGATATTATCCAGACGTCCCTGCTTTTCTAGCCGATTGTATATTTCATACCATGCACAGGGAATGGCATTACCTAATTCACATTCACCATTATTCGTCCCCCCGCATGGGCCATTAAACAAGCTTTTGGCACATCCGGTAACCGGACAAATACCAGCTGTATAGGCCAATACACATTCACCGCATGCCCTGCATTTTTCTTGATAGAGTCCGATATCCATATCAACACCAATTGCTATCGTGTTGACACCTGGTAATACCGGTACATCCGGATATCGTTCGGCGAGATACTGAACTCCCGCTCCACATGCCATGGAGAGTATACAATCATATTTTGGAACCACGTGTGCCAGTTCATCAAGAAAACGAACATTACATTGACGTTCCAATGTATGACCCTCAAGTGTTTTGGTTTGATCATCCAGTTTGAGTTCTGCATCAAGCTCAGCCATTAGAATGTTAACTTCCTTCTGTCCTCCAGCCAGACAAACAGAAACACATCCGCCACAACCTACGATGAGAACTTTGTCATACGCCTGTATGGTTTGCTTAATCTCTGTTAAAGGTTTTCGCTTTGCCTTTATCATTGTGTCCCTCTTTTATGACGCGATATTCTATTTTTCTGAAACATTGAATCAATTCGTTCCAGACAAACCTGAATATCGGGCATTGTTATGATATTTAAAACTTTAGCATTAATATGCTTAGAACAACAAAAGATTTACTTATCACTATTTTATCAACTGTCAAGAAAAATATTTAATAAATCTATATAATTATTTGTATTTTAATAAAATATTTTTTTACTGGCTATGTTTGGGTTTTATGCAGCTTTTCGATTTTTTCGAAAATCAGGTGCTGAATCTTTTTTGTGCAAGTGATCAAATAATTCAAAAATATGGGATAAGTTATTTTGCATGTTTGTTCCTGACTGCAAGATGAGAATATTTTAGTTTATAGCAAGCATATCTTTCCATTTATAAACAGGCATCACATGAATAATTCCCTTACCTTTTATTATTTCTTCTTCATCTTTTGTTAATATCAAGCCTGTTTCTAATTGACATTCTGCCATTGCATTAAAAAGTGACGTTGTTTCTCTTTTTCGGGTTGTTTCATTTTGTAATGATTCTGTAACTTGAATCAAGTATTGATTTGATTGATCATCAATTATATAAAAATCAACCTCTTTATTGCTTTTTGTTTTATAATAATAACATGTTTTATATTTCCTTTGTAATGCATTAAAAACAAAATTTTCAAGAAGCACCCCCCTGTTTTCAAAAATAT
>Ga0272440_1001494_pt1 | contig 19017 bp, 11 predicted proteins | sample SSMMMBAug17_FD_192440 | JGI IMG/M metagenome (GOLD analysis project Ga0272440, IMG submission 192440) | Marine sediment archaeal communities from Little Sippewissett salt marsh, Falmouth, MA, United States - SSM-MMB-Aug17 | ecosystem: Environmental > Aquatic > Marine > Wetlands > Sediment ...
ACTCACGTGCAACAGCTAAAAATCTTGATTTGGAACATCTCTACTATGAGGCTCAAATAAAGGGAATTAATGTTGTTGGAACAGGTGATTTTACTCATCCAGGCTGGATTGCTGAAATATCAGAAAAGTTGGAACCCGCAGAAAATGGACTTTTTACTTTAAAGCCTGAATTTGCAAAACCAATTGATAAAACATTGCCAGACCTTTGCAAAGCTCCGGTTCGTTTTATTCTAACAACTGAAATAAGTAATATTTACAAAAAAAATGGTAAAACCAGAAAAAATCATAATGTTTTATTTCTACCTGATATTGATTCTGTTAAAGCATTAAACAGTAAACTGGACAGTATTGGAAATATTCACTCTGATGGTCGACCAATTTTAGGATTGGATGCATATCATTTGCTTGATATGACACTTAATGTTCATGACTCAGGTTTTCTTGTACCTGCACATATCTGGACCCCCTGGTTTTCTCTTTTAGGCTCAAAATCAGGTTTTGATACATTGGAAGAATGTTTTGAAGATCTGTCAAAGCATATTTTTGCTGTAGAAACCGGTCTGTCGTCTGATCCCTTGATGAATCGTAGAGTTTCATTTTTGGATGATATTACTCTTATATCCAATTCTGATGCCCATTCACCAGACAAATTAGGTCGTGAAGCCAATTTATTTAATACAGATCTTTCATATGAAGGCATTTATAAATCCATGAAAACAGGTAAAGGCTTTGAAGGCACCATAGAGTTTTACCCTGAAGAAGGTAAATATCACCTGGATGGTCATCGAAAATGTGATATTCGCTTTACCCCTGAGGAAAGTCTTTCCCATGATGGTATTTGTCCTAAATGCGGTAAACCCTTAACTCTTGGAGTTCTTTATCGTGTTAACGCTCTGGCTGATCGTGAAAATGAAAAAACTGATTTAGACTATTTTGATAGTTTAATTCCATTAAAAGAACTATTGTCAGAAATAGTACAAAAAGGCCCTAAAACTAAAACAGTTGCAAGGCATTATCAAAAAGCAATTGAAAATTTAGGATCAGAATTCTACATTTTAAGAGAATGTCCTTTGGAAAAAATAAAAACAGCTAATATTCCTCTTCTATCAGAAGCTATCAAACGCTTACGTGCTGGAAATGTTAACCTGTTGGGCGGATATGATGGTGAGTTTGGTACAGTTAAAGTTTTTAAAAAATCTGAACTTGAAACATTAAAAGGTCAAAAATCATTATTTAAGTTAACTCCTTCTAAATCTTCTAAAAAAAAGAAATCAAAAGCAATTCCCAAAAAAACAAATGCTTCCATTGCACAAAAACAAAATAAATTTAAATTATTGCAAAATGATAATTTAAAAAAGAATCACAAAGAATCCCAAAAAAATAGTGTTTTATCTGAATTAAATACTACACAGAAAGAAGCTGTTCAATTTGAAGGTAAACACTTAATTGTAATGGCTGGTCCGGGAACAGGAAAAACAAGAACTTTAACGCATAGAATTGCATGGTTGATTGACAGACAAAAGGTTTCAGGCGATCAAATAGTTTCGGTTACATTTACACATAAAGCTGCAATTGAAATGAAAACGCGTTTAAAGGATTTACTAAAAAAAAAAGACACTTTACCATTTGTAGCCACATTTCATGCTCTCTGCCTGCACATTTTGGAAAATGAGTCTCCGAAAATAAAAGATATTCGCATTTTAAATGAAAATGAACAAGATCTATGCCTTTCATATGCTTTAAAAAAATGTTCCATAATAGATGAATTACCATCCAAGAAAAAATGTAAAAAATGGATTGAAGTTGCAAAACAAAAATGTATTGCCCCAGAAGAAGATCTTGCCTCGGTTTCACCTCATGCTCATTTCAAAGAAGTTTATAGCGCTTATCAAGAAATTTTAAAATTTCATCAGGCTTTAGACTTTGAAGATATTATATTTAAATGTATTCAATTATTTAAAAATAACCCTAAGATTCTTGATAAATGGAGTAAAAAATTTCCATACATTTTTGTTGATGAATATCAGGACGTTAATTATAGCCAATATAAACTTATAAATATGCTTGTAAAAGATTTTTCCAAAATATTTGTTATAGGTGATCCTGACCAGGCTATTTATGGATTTAGAGGATCAGATTTCTCATATTTTCAACGATTTTTAGATGACTACCCTGATGCTCATTGTACCCATTTGAACCAGAACTATCGATCCACTGAAGCTATCCTGTCTGCTTCTGAACAGGTAATTTCAAAGCATAGCATTCAGACAAATCGTCAACGTATTTTTTCTGGAATTAAGGGTGTATCAGAAATTAGTATTCAAGAAAGTACAACAGAAAAAGCTGAAGCAGAAAAAATTGTAAAAACCATAGAACAACTTTTGGGTGGTGTAAGCCATTTTTCTCTTGATAGCGGTCGAGTTGACTCAACTGTTATTCCTGACGAATTAAGTTTTTCAGATTTTGCCATTTTGTACAGAACCCATGATATTGGTAACTCAATAGCTGAAGCCCTTTATCGTTCAGGCATGCCTTTTCAAACAGCTTTTAAAAAAAAGCAGACAACAACTGTTCAAAATATGATGTCCTTGCTAAGACTTGTTTCTGGAAATCTCAGATTGTTTGACCTCCATTCTCTTATTATTTTAGTTGAACCGGATATTGATAAAAATGATTTAGATCTATTACGTAACTGGATAGATAGTAAATCTATAAAAACATTTGACTTAAATAAACTTTCAATGGTTTCAGATTATTCACTTTCACAAAAAACGCGTGTTATCTGGCAAAAATTTTTGAGCTTTCAAAAAAAAATTCAAGAAAAAATAAAGAATAAAACTGTTAAGCAAAGCATTCAAAGTATGCTTTCATTACCGAATTTTTCTGATATAAATGTTAATGATCAAAGTTATTTTGACAGATTAATTAATCTTTCGGATAATGCTGGCATGAATTTTTCAAGTTTTTTTTCACAAACAGCATTATTTCAAGATATTGATGTTATACCTGATCATGTTGAAAAAATATCTCTTTTAACTATGCACGCGGCAAAGGGACTTGAATTTCCAGTCGTATTTATTGCTGGATGCGAAGACAATATTATTCCTTTTAGTGGATTTGGTGAGCTGGACTCTGATCATATTAATGAAGAGCGACGAGTTTTTTATGTAGCATTGACACGAGCTCAGAATTTGTTGTATTGTACACATAGTAAAACAAGAAAATTTTTTGGGAAGAAAAAGAAACAAACTGTTTCCAGATTTTTAAAAGATATTGAAAATAATTTAAAATCAAATGATTTAAATTATAAACAAACAAACAGAAAAAAGGACATTGTGACTTATTCACAAAAGTGTCTCTTGTAAGATTTGTGCCATGAAAATTTTAAAATACATTCAATATATCATTTTAGGTATGGTCTTTTTTTCGTCAATACTTGAGGCGGATATTTATTACTATAAAGATGAAAATGGAACTCTTCATTTTACAAATTCTCCAGAATCTCAAAATTCATATAAAGTGTTCAGAAGAAATGTTTTTAAAAACTGGTACCCAACAACTTATGACCAAACAAGATATGAATCTGTTATCTTAGAAGCAGCAAGAACTTATGATATCGACCACACTTTAATAAAGGCAGTCATAAAGGCTGAGTCCAATTTTAATCCTCGTGCAGTTTCTCCAAAAGGTGCAAGAGGACTCATGCAAATCATGCCAGATAATTTTCGTGAATTGGGTGTTTATAACCCTTTTGATCCACGACAGAACATTATGGGAGGCACACGATATTTACGCATATTGTTCAATAAATTCGACAATCTAACCCTTGCTCTTGCAGCTTATAATGCTGGCCCTACTGCGGTATCCACTTACAACAATATCCCACCGTATAAAGAAACTCAAAAATATGTTAAGCGTGTTTTACGTTATTACAAAAACTACAATGGTTTTCATTAAATCATTGACAGGCATATTAAACTTGATAAATTAACGTGAAGAATGAGTTGTTAAAATGCATTACAGAAAGGCAATACATTGAATATACCACTTCGATTTTTTCATTTGATAGTCAAACGTGATTTCAATCCTATACAGGGACAGAAAAATTCATCCTTACATTTTTTTCAATGCCGTCTCCCTATTTGGGGGAGTTGGGTGATTTTATTTATTTTATGTCTGACAGGAATTATCTGTCTTGGGGTTCATGGTGGGATAAAAAAACATTTAACAATTTTAGAAAATAACCCTTTTGTCTCAGCAATTCGCATTGAGGGATCGTTTAGTCGGGCAAAGATTTTAAAACTAAAAACTCTGTTGTTTTGGAATACAAAAACACAAACCTTTGAAACTACTAAACAACCTGAACCTTATCACAAAAAGGTTATTCAGGCAGTTTATCCTTTTAATTTAGTTTCTCTTAGATTTTTAGATCTAACAGGTAGTAATCTGATAGCAGATACATATGACGTTTTAAGTGTAAAGGTTCAGAAATCACATAATCAGAAAAGGGATCAAACTGATGATGACATAAAAAGTTGGATAACAAGACAGATGAAAGCAGAGACCTTTTTTGAGCCATATGCTGAAGCCAGTGTGAATTATGGATTGATTTTATCCGAAAATCTTTATAATCAGATGGGATTTAATAAGCCTTTTGATCCAGAAAATGATGAAATAAAAATTTCATTCTTATCTACAGATGGTAAATATAATTTACTTGAAGACCGAGCACGTGAAGACCAGGAGCTATGGGCACCTTTGAATAATGCTGAAAAAATGAAATATGTTGTAACAGCACCTCTTGTTAATGTTGCTACACATTTGCCAGGGGGAGATGCTTTAATATCAGAAGGTTGCTATGATGTTTTAACAAAAGGTAAATATTTTTCTCCATGCAAACACATTGAACATTTTTATATTCATTTTCAACAACCATACCAGGATCTGGACAAAAAAATTACTATACAATGGGCTAATGCTGTATTTGGAAAACATGTTTTTAGAAAACCATATTTTTCACCAAATAAAAAAACTATTAAATTTCAATTTCAAGACCTTTCTTTTAATCCTAAATATCAAAATGTTACTACATTATGTCATGTAAGATCTCAATTTCTGCACCTAAAATCCATGATTGACATTCCATTGAGGATTGATTTTAAAGATGACCCTCCTACTTATTCCGAAAAAGTAAGTACATACTACTATGCCTATATTTACATTAATAAAGATCAGGAAATTCTGGATAATATAAGTTTACTAACAAAGTTTATAAAAAATAAATTTGAAAGCTATATTGAAGATCATCAGGTAATGACTTTAAAAAAATATCGGAATGATATGAGCCGTATTAACTGGATTGTTTTTTGGGTATTCTTAAGCATTGCCACATTGATGTTAGTCTATATTAGTGTTACTTTTGGGCTTTTTCTTCAAACCAAAATGCATAATATAGGAATGATGATGTCTTTTGGTGCACCTGCCAGTTTAGTAAAGCAAATATATTTATTTGAATCATTAAAACTTGCTATTTTTCCATTGATAATATCTATAGTAATTGCTTTAATAATTTGGATTATAACATCATTCATGACTGATGTAATGTTTGCTCTTAGCATTTATAGTATTATTTTGTATGTTATTATCATTATTTCTGTTGCTCTGTCAGGAGCATGGTTTGCAGTAAGGCATATTATTTCACAATCTCCATATCAATTAATTTCATACAAAACATAAGGTGATTTCCGAAAAATAATTTAACAAACAAATAATAAATCAGGTGTTTTCTTAAATAACCTGAGGAGGTAAATTCGTGAATATTAAAAATTGTACAACTTTAGTTACAGGAGGAGCTTCTGGGCTTGGTGAATCCGTAGTAAGACATGTAATTGAAAAAGGTGGCAAAGCGGCTATCCTGGATTTTGATTCAGAAAAAGGTGAAGCATTATCATCAGAACTTGGAGATGATGTAATTTTTTGCAAAACTGATGTATCTGATGAAAATAGTGTCCAAAAAGCCATTGATCAAACAATAACTTCTTTTGGTGAAATTCAAGTTGTTGTTAACTGTGCTGGGGTTGGAACAGCCAAAAAAGTTATTGATAAGAAAGGCAACCCAATGCCAATTGATTTTTTCAATAAGGTAATTCAGATCAACCTGGTGGGGACAATGAATGTAATTCGTTTAGCCGCAGTGCAAATATTAAAAAATACACCCAATGCAGATGGTGAAAGAGGAAGTGTGATAAATGTCGCTTCTATTGCCGCTTTTGAGGGCCAGATTGGTCAAACAGCCTACAGTGCTTCCAAGGCAGGTATAGTGGGAATGACCTTGCCTCTTGCCAGAGAATTTGCCGATCATGGAATCCGATTTAATACCATAGCACCTGGAATTTTTATGACTCCCATGCTGGCTCAGGTTCCACAGAAAGCCAGGGACGCATTATCTCAAATGATGCCTTTTCCTAAACGTTTGGGAAATCCAGAAGAGTTTGCGATGCTTTGTGGGCAACTCATTGAAAACCCAATGATTAACGCTGAAACAATACGAATAGATGCTGCTATCCGAATGTCTGCTAAATAGGAAATAATTCATTAATATCAATAAATTTTAAAATTTATTAGTAACGAAAAATCTTCATGAAAGGAATAAGCTAAAATGAGAAAAGTTGCTGTTATCGGTGGGGGACATACTAAGTTTGTGACTGAATCGTCAAAAACGATTCTTGAATTGCTTGCTGAAGCCTCAATGGATGCCATTTTAAATTCCAACATTGGTCCAAAAGATATTCAGGCAATCAACTGTGGCAATGTATTAGGAGAATTTACTGATGGTCAGGGAATGATTCAGTCCTACCTGGCAAATGATATCGGATGTGACAACGTACCAGCAAATCGGTTTGAAGGAGCCTGCGCTACTGGTACTATAGCTGTCAGAGATGCTGCTATGTGGATAGCATCTGGTGCTTACGATATCATGCTTGTATGCGGAGTTGAAAAGGCCACCGCAATGGGAACTCCATTGGCAACAAGAACTTTTGCTATGTTTTCCGACAGTCGTTACGAAAATCCTGCTGGATTTACGTTTCCAGCAATATTTGCGATGCTTTCTCACTTATATGCTGATCGATACAATATTCCTTTAGAAAAACTTAAAGAGCAAATGGCTTTGGTTTCTGTCCAGTCTCATTACTATGGTGCCAAAAATCCCAATGCTCAATTTCAAAAAGAACTTACAATAGAAAAAGTACTTAATGGTCCAATGGTAACAACACCTTTGCAGTTAATGGATTGTTGTCCCTTTACTGATGGTGCCGCAGCAGTAGTTTTAGCGTCTGAAGAAATAGCCAAAAAACTAACTGATAAACCTGTCTATATAGTCGGAACTGGTCAGGCATCATCAGGTCATTTAGCATCCCAGTATAAGTATTTACCGAGACTTCGAGCAAGGGAAGTCTCGGTCAAACAGGCTTATAAAATGGCAGGCATTGGTCCTGAGGACGTTGATATTTGTGAACTTCATGATTGCTTTAGTATTGCAAGCATTATTGCAGCAGAAAGTCTTGGTTTTGCAGAATATGGCACAGCCGGTCAGCTTTGGGAAAATGAAGAAACTAAAATTGGGGGAAAAATACCAATAAATATTTCTGGTGGATTAAAATCCAAAGGCCACCCAATTGGAGCAACAGGAGTCTCCCAGGTCTATGAAGTAACAAGACAATTGCGTGGTGAAATGGTTGATCAAGGACGCCAGGTTGAGGGTGCAAAAATTGGGCTCATAGATACCCTGGGCGGGGATGGAATAATTGTCAATTTAGTTCTCAAAAGAGATTAAATCGATTTTGAAAGGATAATAAAAATGAATTACAAAATAGATTTTCGAACCTATAGTGATGCTCTCAAAAAAAATCAACTCCTTGGACTTAAGTGTAATTCCTGTGGATTTATCACCTGTCCCCCCAAGATGGTCTGTCAGGAATGTGCCAGTTATGAGCAGGAAGCTATTGAGTTAAGCGGCAATGGGAAAATTAAGACTTTTACAACTACTTATGTTGCTCCAATGGGGCGAGAGGTTGAAGTTCCATACACAGTAGTAATGGTTGAACTGGATGAAGGTCCCTGGATTTCTGGTAACCTTATTGACATAGATCCGGCAAGAGTTACAATGGATGTAATCGGCCGCCAGGTTACTTTGGGCCATAAAATTTTCCCAGGGGATCTTTATTCTTCTTATGAAGCAGCACGTCCACTATTTAGTTTTGCAAATTAATTATTTATACTTGCGTCAGGCATAGTTAGGTGAGGTTACTTATGAATAATTATTTAAAAATTCAATATCCTCAATATTGGTTAGATGTACTTCAACTAACTAAAAAATCATTTGAAGAAGAAGCTAAGATGGCTATGGCAGCTAAGCTTTTTGAAATGAAACGAATTTCCTCAGGTATGGCTGCTAAGCTTATAGAAGTTCCAAGAGTTACGTTTTTGCTTTCTCTACAACGTTTTAATGTTCCAATGATTGATCTTGATGAAGATGAACTGTTAATGGACATACAAAATGCGTGAACGCAAAGAAATTGTAATTAATACAGGACCTATATTAGCTATAATTGCTGGTTTTGGAAATTTGGACATTTTAAAACCTTTATACAAAAAAGTTTTTGTTCCTTATGAAGTATGTCAAGAGATTATTGCTGGTGGCACAACCGGGTTTGGAATAAATGAATTTATTGATGCAAGATTTCTCTACAAGATCAATAAACCAATTTTTATTCCCCCACACCTTCGTAATTCTCTTGATTTAGGTGAAAGTTCAGTTATTCAAACCGCTCTTGATAATAATATACAGACTGTTTGCATTGATGAAGCAGTAGGTAGACGTATTGCTCGTTTAAATGAATTAAAGTTAACAGGTTCACTTGGAATATTGATCAAAGCAAAAAAAGAAGGTTATTCATTTGTTCCAAGTAAGGTTATTAATAAGATGCAATCTAAGGGGATAAGATTAAGTGAACGTTTAATCTCAGCAGTACTAAAACAAGTTGGATGAATATTTATAAAACAATTCAAGTTAAGAACACGACTATCTGTAAGAGGATTAAAACTAAAAATAGAAGAAAATCAAATTATTCCTGAAGACCTGTCATTAAATAAAATTGGTACCAAAGAATGAGCTTCAGCTATGCTTGAAACATATTTTGAAAATCTTTTACGTTCTAAATTGAATTTACGAATTAAATCTATCATCCAAAAAGGTACATGTCTTGTATAACACTTAAGCTCCAAAATTACATTGGTACCTGGTGTAAACCATAGTTCATTATCATAATTAGACATTCTATAATAACTTGACGATAATATAAACTCTGATTGAGGACAGGATTGAAGATCAATATCAAATGTTGCTCTGGCGTAGTCATCAATATCTGATATATATGCTTTTCTCCTGTATTGCGTAAATACTTTTGGAGAAGCATTATATGAATGTATTAAACGATAATAAAGGGATACAACCTCATTAGACGCCAGTTCTTCTGGTAAATTATTAACTAAATATTCTGCCCAATTGGGATCATCTATCATTGTGCGAAATTTTTTCATTATTGCACTTTTTTTTTGTTTAATTTCTAAAAAACATGGTAAACATTTTACATTGTCATAGGTTCGAACTCGCATATTGAATCTGTTTTCAACATGATTTATTCTTTGTTTTAAAAAAGTAAGTGATGGAGAATCTAAATAAAGACTGTATACCATATAAAAGTTATCAGAATTCTTTTCTGAATATTTATCAAGGGAGCAGTAAATAGAAAGATAGTCAGAAATTGGTTCAATCCATGACTCTGGTATAAGATACTTGAGTTCATATCGCTCTAATTTATTTGGTATTTCTCTTTGCTTTGAAGACATACTCTAAGGTTCTGTTGTATTGCAAAATAATTGATAAAATTGTTTTTGAATAGACTTAAAATATTTATAAACATAAAAATCTGATATTTTATTAGATTTTGACTGGATTACTACTTTCTCCCCTAAAAGAAAATCATTGGTTTCAATTATTTTTATTTGAACTTCTCTTCCCCATTTTTTTATTTCTGGTCTTTTTCTTAATCTTTCTGGAAATTCAATAATTCTTGAACCAACACCAAGAACAATTCCATTATATTTTGTATTTTTTCCAGTAATGGATGATATTACTACAGGTTCACCAACTGTTATTCTATTATATACATTTTCACTAATATAACCTTTTACATAAGATGGGGACTGAGTATAAATTGTCAAAATTGGGACAAAGGGAGATACTTTTTCACCTCTTTTGAAATGGACAGAGCCAATAATTCCATTATTTTCCGAATGAATCAGTAATTTTTCTTTTGCTAAAGTTAAAATCTCTAATTCCTTTTCAAGGCTTTCTTTTTTTACAGTTAATGGATTTTTATTAGAATATAAGGTACTTCTTAATGCTTTAATTTTTATATCTATTTGATTAACAGTAAATTCTAGTTCTTCTTGTAAACTTTCAATTTTTAATAGAATAGGACTTGAAATATTTATTTTTTTTGTTTCTGATGAATCATCATCATTTATGATTATACTTTTTAGTTCTGATGTCAGGCGTTTATTAAATGAATGTCGAGATTGAAGCTGCTTTATCTCTGAGTGGATTGCATTTATTTTTGCTATTTTTTGTGCTTTTAATGCCTTTATTTGTGTTTGAATGTTTGTTTTCTCAATTTTTTGTTGAAGTCTATATTCAGATAATTGATGCTTTATTTCATTTAAATTAAGCGTTAATTCTGGTTGATCCAGCTCCAAAAGTAACATACCTTTTTTTACTTTTTGTCCTGGTATGACATGAATTCTTTTTATTTCAACAGATTTTTCAAAATTGACAATTACCTCATTACTTTCTGCAATTCCAAAAAAATAATTAGTTTCAATCTGATTTTTGTTTGAAAAAAAAATTATAAAGATAACTGCTACAAACCATAAAATATATAAAAATTTAAAATTATTCATTTTTTTATAACTCAACTGTAGATTCTTGAAGCATGAGACTTATGTTTTCAATTGAGCTTATCTGAGATAATTCTTTGACAAATTCATTCTTTTCTTTTCCTTTTTTTAATTTAATCTGGTATGCATAATCAATTCTTTTCCCTTGACTAATTTCTCTAAGAGTAACCAAAGCAAAAATTTTACAATATTTTTTTAATATTTTTTCAAAATGAATAATTGATTCATGATCATTTATAAGGTTGAAACGAAGCATACCATCAAAATAACTGGTTTGACCAAATGGAGTTAAGTAAAGAAAAAAAGCAACAATGCAAAATCCAATAGTTCCAACAATTGCTATGGAATATCCATTTACACCACAAGCAATTCCTGATGCAAGGGCAGCAAATATAAATATAATATCTCTTGGATCTTTTAAGCTGGTTCTAAACCTGATAATGGCCAAAGCTCCCATCATTCCAAGCCCAGTTGCCAGACTATCTCCTATTGCCTGCATAACAGTTGCTGCAACAATCGGGCTTAAAACAAGTGCTTGTACATAATTTCTTGAATAAGAAAGGCCTCTAAATGTCTTTTCATAAGTATATGCAATCATTACAGATAAAACGAATGACAATACAATAGTATAAATACTGGCAATAATAGTTGGGTTAGAGGGTGTTGCTTGCAAAGATAACAGGTCTAACATATTTTTTCCGATTTGATTCAGTATTCAGTGCTAATCTTTATTAAATCTACCTAACGTCTTTTCTTCTTATTTACAGCCATTTTTATTTTTTCATCTAATATTCTAAGATGTCTACCAAAACTTTCTGCACTTTGAAAACGTTCATTTTGATCTTTATTAAGTGCTTTCATTAGTATCATCTCAAGAGCTGTTGGTACTTTTGGGTTAATTGCCTTGGGGGAAACAGGTTCCTGATTACTTATATTGTACATAAGTTCTGATAAGGAACCTCCTTGAAATGGGAGTTCACCTGTTACCAGATGGTATAATAATACTCCAAGGGAGAATAAATCGGAACGTCCATCAATTTTTTTACCTTCTACCTGTTCTGGAGAAATATATCCTGGTGTTATAAGCATTTCACCCGTTTGATTTCCAATTGCTTTGGCAAAAGGATCTACTCCAAAATCTGTTACTTTAATTATATCTTTTCGCAATAGAAAAATATTACCTGGTTTAATACCTCCATGAATAATCCATTTTTGATGTGCATAGCTAAGAGCTTCAGATATTTGGATAATATAGTGAAGTACTTTTCTTAAAGGTAAGAGAGTTTTTTGGGTAAAATGAGTATCAAGTGACCTTCCATCAAGAAACTCCATAACAATATAACAAATATCATTTTCAATTCCAACATCATATACTTCGACAATTTTTTGATGTCTTAAGCGGCTGAAAGCCTGAGCTTCTTTAATAAAGAGATTTCTAGCATTTTCAATTTGTTCTGATACTCTCACTGTATTTATTTGGATAGTTTTAATAGCAACCCATCGTCCATTTTCTTTGTCATTTGCTCTATAAACAACACCTAACATTCCTCGACCAAGTTCTTCTTCAACTTCATATTGATCTAATGTTTTATGGGCCTGAGGATGTCGTTGAATCATTGTTTGAAGTACAGGAGTAACACCTTTATCTGTTGCAAATACTTGACGAGGTATTATTATAAATAACCCAAGTAACAGTTCTGTAAATGGATAAACCCACTTAATCCACAAATTTTCAGAGGATAAAAGTATGGCACAACCTGTTGTCCATACTAATATAAAAAGTAATGTAAAAAACACTCCTGAAAGTAAAGAATTTCTTGGTAAAATAAATATAAGATAAAAACCCAAAAATATCATAATTGCAAGCTCAATAAAATGGGCCCATTCAGGTCGTGTTATTATAGTATTTGAAAGTATATTTCCAATAACTGTTGCTTGATATTGTGGAAGAGAAAAGTCTTTTGGTAAGTCTCTACTAAATCCTGTATTTATAATAGAAGCTTTCCCACCTATAAGAACAATTCTATCTTTGAAAACCCGTTCAGGTATTTTTCCTTTTAACACATCATAAAAAGAATATGTTGTAACTTCAAAAGGTAATTTTTTTATACGAATATTTATTTTATTATCAGTTTCAACATATCTATTACCAGCTCGAAGACCATGAGGTGGTAAAATTTCAAGATCCTTTTGTTGAAGACCAAGATAGTGAATCATAGCTCTTAATGGTAAAGAAGGATAATATTTTTCTTTGTACATAATTGCAAGAATATGCTCCCTGATCTGACCATCAATATCCTGGAGAATATTTACATGTCCCAATCCAATACTTACAGAAGTCATCTCTGAAAAAGGAGTGGCTACAGAATTAGCTGTATGGGGTGAAAAGATTTGCATAGTCTGAGAAGTTAATGGAAGATCCAGATTATCGAATATTTGTGGTCCATTTAAATTTTGGTTCAATCCTGGCATCCATTTATTAAGTTTAAAAGAAGCCGGTAAAAGAACATTATTGGCATTAGATATTGAATTCAATAGTTTTGTATCATTATCAATTTTTTCTTCAATTTCTTTAATGTGGCTAAGAAAAATTCGATGATGCACCGATGGATCCTGAATCAGGGTTGTAAAAGTATCTCTGATATTTTTAATTTCACCAATGATACGGCTATTCTCTTTTTTATCAAATAAAACATTGATGCATATAGTTTTTGCTTCAGCTTTGTTCAAAAAATTTATCAATGATGAAAAATAAGATCTTGGCCATGGCCATGAACCAAGTTTACTAATACTGTCTTCATCAATATCAATAATAACAGATGGTTGATAAAAGTGATGATTCTTTATTGGAATATTTGAAACATTATCTATGAAATAACGTTCCAGATTTTCAAGGGGTTTAAAGTTAGTTAAACTAAGACCCATGCAAAGAAGCATTATGAGCAGTCCTAGTAAATGAACCGAAATTTTTAGCAATAGTTTCATTGAACTCTCAATTCACAATTTGAAGTTTAGATATCATTCATCAAGTGGACAAGTTTAAAAAATATTTCTAATACAGTTTGAATGACATCGCAAGGCTTTTTATCTGTTTTTTTTATCAGACGCCCTATAATATATTTTGCAGGTAGCGTGCCAGATTTGATAAAAAGAGATTTTCGTTGAATTGAAAATTTGTGTTAATGTTATAATTATTGAAGTAATATATTTTTTTTATGTTTAATTTTTATCGTTCAATGATATCATTTATCAATGAAACATCTTCCCATAAGTCTGGAAATTGATCAACTTTATCTGGCCATTTTATTGATATTGATTTTGATAAAACAAAAATTGCTATAGATGTTGCCATATGGTCGCCATAGATTGTAGTTATATCAATTTCAAAGATTCCATCATTATAAACAGGTACAGATGATGCCTTTAAATGCCACTGTTCATTGATAAAAGTATACACAGTAATTTCCAGTGAAGAAATCATCTGGCCAATAATTTTTCCTGTTAAATTTTTTATTCGATTACCTATTTCAGGAATTTGTGTGTATGAAATAGAAGGCGATATAAAACTCTCTGACTTTACCTTTGCCATTTTATTATTATTAAAAAACATATTAGAAAAAATTTTAGGTCTGGTAAAAATATTTTGAGCATTTTGGGGTTTCGTATTTATTATTTGTTTTTTTATACCCCATTGAATAGATGGAAAGTTTACTGTTTTATTCATTTGTGATGGTTTAGGAGAAAGTGCTGAATAAATGTATGCAATTCCTGACTTACTTCCATTTGAATCATTACCATATGCACCAACTAAAACCTGTCCATTTTTAGAAATACTGACTGAATAGCCAAACTTATCATTGGAGTCTCCATCAGATGCTGTTAAATAGCAAATTTCTTTCCAAATACCATTAATATTCTGAAAGACATATCCTGCCCCTGACTGCCATCCATTTTTTTTATCTCCATAAGCTCCAACAACAATATAGTCATCTGAGACAGATACAGATGATCCAAAATAATCATATCCTTTTGCTTCCCAAGGATAAAGAGTCGCAGAATTGATCCATCTGCCATCATTTTTTTCATAAACATACGCTGCGCCTGTATTTGGTCCTATCTTGTCTGTTTTATAAGCTCCTACTACAGCGTATTTTTTTGATATGTCTACACAAAAGCCAAAATAATCATTAGATCTTAAACCTTCAGGAATAAGTTTTTCTTTTTGTTCCCATGCGTTATCAATTTTTTCAAAAATATAAGCTGTTCCTGATGCAGAACCTCTATAATCGTCTCCATGTGCGCCAATTATAATATTGTTTTCGTAAATAGCAGTTGAAATGCCAAAATAATCATACTTTTGAAGGTTATATGGATATAAACGACATGTTTCAGTCCAGGAATCATCTTTTTTTTCAAACACATAAGCAGCACCACTATTAGTTCCATAAGTATCTGATTTATAAGCACCTGCAACCATAATGTTATTATATATATCTACAGATTGCGCAAAATAGTCATTTCGTTTTCCATCTGAAGCATTCACTTTTGCTGTTTCAACCCACTTATTATCTATAAATTCGAAAATGTAAGCAGCTCCTGCAGTTTTTCCTAAAGTATCATCATTATAAGCTCCAACAACAATTTGAGAATCAAAAATAGAAACAGCACTTCCAAAATAACCTTTTCTTGCTCCATCACTTGCATAGATTTTCTGTAATGCTTGCCAGGCAGTTCCATCAAATTGATATATGTACGCTGCACCTGAATCTTTCTGATAGTGATCATGCTTGTATGCTCCAATTAAAGCAATGTTATTCCAAATACTTGTTGCAAATCCCAAATAATCATATTTATACCCATCAGAAGGTGAAATAATCACCTCAATTTTTTCTGCCTTTTGATGTATTTCAATTGTTTGTGTTAAGTTCGGATAATCTTCTACATCTATTATAAGGTGTCCAATACGATTCTTTTCTGGATTTTTTTCAAACTGAACTTTGATACTTCCATTATCAATACCATTATGACCTTCAATTATTTTTAACCAATTTTCATCAACTTCTGCTGACCATTCCATTTTTGCGGTCCCTGTGTTTGTTACTGTAAAAATAGCTACACCTTCAGTATAGTGTGCTATAAAACGTGTTGGATTTACTACCAAAACAGGTTTTGCATCATTATCTTCAACAATAACAGTTGAACTTGCAGTTAAATAATTATTTGCCTTTGCTTCAATAACAACAATTTGTTCTCCATCTTCTGAAGGGTCATCAATAATCTGAATATCAAAACGTATTTTTGTCTGTCCTGGATCTAATACTAATTGCTGAGGAACTATAATTTCAGTTGAATCTGAAGATGTTAAATAAACAGTCAAGCTTTTATCAAGTGCTTTATTTATTGAAATCAAGCCAATTTCTTTTAATGTACCATCGCCTTCTTTAACTTTTTGAGGCAAATGAAGGCTTAAAGATTCATGTGGTGGAGATTCTTTAATAGCACCTCTTGCAACAAGGGCAAAGGGTTGTGGTCCCTTAGGTATATTATAACCAATGACCTGAACACGATAAGCACCTGTTTGGGGGTTGGTCAAAGAAATACCGAGGCAATTATTAACTCTATCATAAGGGGTTGCATGATTTTGGTGTCTTACATATGCACGTATGTAAAAAGTTTCATTAGAATTTTCCCAACTACCAGATTGTTTTATCATTCCTCTTCCTGAACTACTAAAAAAGTCTGAACAAATTTGTATATTGGGGTTTGTTTTTTCAATAGTGACTAAAAAATCATTATTAGTGAATTTTAAATTATCTATTGGTAGTGTTGTCCAACCTGATGGCAAATATTGATATTTTTTTTCATAACGCAATTGAAAAGAACTATCATTTTGTTCATAAACTCTAATCCAAATGTCATCTTGAACATCTTCTGGGTTAGATATAGATATTGATATTGCATCCAAAAAGCATGGTTCTTGTTCAGGTGTGAACCGCATACCACACTGGTTTATATCTGTTTGAAATATTGGAAAATTCATGTCATATTTATATGTCTTTACAATACTTTGATTTTTTGCAGCATCTGGATAATGAATTTGTTCATTGGGTCCAATTAAATGTATATCTATATCATTAACAAGTCCACCTTGAGCCACAGGACTGCCTGGAAAATCTGTCCAAACAAGATTAATTTTCAGATTAACATTGGAATCAATGACTTCGAAAAAGTAATCAATAAAAGCATTAGTCTCTAAAGAATCTTTATATTTATATATAATATTATTTGGTTCTTCAGGATATACGCCTTTTTCCAGATTAACCCTTCCCCAACCATTAACATTATTAGGCGTTATATCAGGAATTTCAGGGTTTGTAAGATTTGTATACTGCCCGGACATACTCTCAGCAGCATTTAATAAAGCAGCTTTAATTAAAGCAGATGAGGGTTCAGTAATCCCTGTTTTCACTATATACTCTCTCATCAATGCAGCAGAACCCGCTACAATAGGGGTAGCCATGCTTGTTCCCCCCATAAATAAATATTGTTCATTTGAACTATGCCCCCATCCATCATAGTTAGACCTGGATGATTTGGTAGATAAGATATTAGTTGATGGAGCTACAATATCTGGTTTGTATCTTCCATCAAGAGTTGGTCCTCTTGAACTGAAAGCTGCCATACCATCTGCATTATCAGACAAAAAATCTGAGGCTATTGGATCTTTTGCATAAAGTTTTGACCAGCAGTGCCCCCATGCGCATGTATATCCTTCATTTGATCTAACACTTTCCGATCCACCAACAGTAAGACAATTCTTTGAGGCAGCTGGAGAAGAGATAGAATATTGATCAATTCGACCATCATGATCCATATCAATTCCACTATTTCCTGCTGCAAAAACTATCAAAAAATCTTTGTAATCCCACATAAATTGATCTACATCTGCACATTCAGTTGAATAGGTTGATCCAGATGCTGCGCCCCAAGAGTTACTATGGATACGAGCCTGGGCAAAGTGAGCCTGGGCAAATATCTGGTTCAAATCAAGCATTAACCCCAGTAACATTCCTGTACTGCTATCTTCAGCAGCTTGAAAAACAAGTGATGCTTTTGGTGCAACCCCTACATAAGCACTTTTCGGAAAATTATCTAATTGAGGCTGACTTCCAGAACTATATCCATTTCCTAAAATTGTTCCTGCCACATGAGTTCCATGACCAGAAAATATATCATCTGGAGCGTCATTAAACATTACAGGAGTCAGGTTAAAGATATTTTTTACACGAGAGTTACCATTGCCATCTTCAAAGTCATCATGTAAAAATTCGGGTTCTGTTTTTCCCTGATCAAGGCCTGTATCACAAACAGCTATAATTTGACCTTCTCCATAAAGACCAAAGTGCTGTCTTACTTGATTTACTTTGATAATTTGACTTGCGATATTGTTCATAAGTTGCCACTTTGGAAGCATTGATATCCATTTTATACCATCAATTTTTGAAAGTTTTGGTATATTTATATGATTAATTTCTAACTGAAGACTGGTTTTCCAATGAGTAGTATGTTTATTAATAATTGTTCCTAAAAGTGAAATTTTGTCTAAAATTTCATCCAAATTTTCACCTGGAAATACTGAAATTCTTAACATTAATGGCTTATGATCTATATTTTTAGGAGAAATGGTTGATACCTGTTCCATAACATCAGGTGAAATACGATATTGAGTTTTAAAAGGTCCAATCCATCGTACTCTTTTATTTTGCTTAATTTGATTAAGATTTGATTCTGATGCTCTAATAATAAATGCATTGTTTGGAATATAATCAAATATTGAAATGCTCAATTCAAATAAACTGTTTAGATCTGACTTTAAAACTGGGCCATGAAACTGAAGAATAAAATATTTATTTTCATATTTTATATGACTTTTTGATGAAATGAATAAAGAGTTTGGTATTTGTGGAATTGAGACTTTCGGGTCAAAAGAATGATGAT
>Ga0272440_1001495_pt1 | contig 19014 bp, 6 predicted proteins | sample SSMMMBAug17_FD_192440 | JGI IMG/M metagenome (GOLD analysis project Ga0272440, IMG submission 192440) | Marine sediment archaeal communities from Little Sippewissett salt marsh, Falmouth, MA, United States - SSM-MMB-Aug17 | ecosystem: Environmental > Aquatic > Marine > Wetlands > Sediment ...
TATTCTTTTGTGTAAACTGACCTTGATAATACACCACGTTATGGAAGTATTGATTTGGGTGCCTACGAATATAATCCCACAATTCCTCATCCTGCTGATGTGAATCAAAATTTTATTATCGAGCAAAGCGAATACAACTCTTATAATACAGCATGGAGAAACAATAATTCCTGGAACATAGAACCAAAAACTATACCTATTGAATACAATACCCGCTCTGGATTTATCCTGGAAAATGGCGGCTCATATATTAACAATGGAGCAATGAAACCCTTATGCTGGACACCTGATAATTAAACAATTATAAGGGAGGCTATTACCATGAAAAAACGTTTTATTTTCATAATATGGTGCATAATTTATAGTATTATGCATGCCAGCCTTTTCATTGACTCGACTGATGCAGCCTTGATTTTAAGAACTGTTAATAATAATGAAAGTTGTGCTCCATCAGTGAGTATTTCATTGACAATCTCAGAAGATGCTTCAACCTTTGCACTGCAAGAACAAATTCCTTTTGGATTAGTTCCTTATAATATAAATGAGGATGGTAAGTTTCATCCAGAAAAACACGAAATAAGATGGGGGAATTTTCAAAAGCAAACTGCAAAAAGTTTAAGCTATGACTTAACTGGCATAAATGGTCAATATCAATTGTCAGAAATGATCTTTAGTTCAGATGGCTATGCTGAATACCTGACACAAACAACATCTATTAGTATTCAATGTACATCAACAGTACAACATCCTTTTGATCCTGATGTGGATGATATTAAACTTGAACCAGTAGATACGCCTTTATTTTTTATTGATAGTCAAACAGTACCGACTTATGTGAGTATAACATCTACTACAGAGAATGTAAAAATATATTACACTATAAATGGGAGCCGCCCAAATAAATCATCAATTCCATACACTGGAACATTTTATGTTGCACAACCTGTTAAAATACGAGCTATTGCAATTATGACAGACATGGCAGACAGCTCTGTTTCAGAAATAAATTTATATTCACCTGAAATACAAACATTTCATAGCACACAATACGTGTTTAATAATGATAGTACTGCGCCATCAATGGATGTAAACATTACGCCTTCTGAAAGCACTCAAACATATGCTCTTTTATTAGCATTGCCAGCGGGCCTGACTCCATATAATATTAACGAAAATGGAAATTGGAATTCAGATAATAAATCTATTAGGTGGGGAAATTTTCAAGATCATACTTGCAGAAGTTTTTCTTTTAATATTACTGGTGCAAGTGGTGAATATATATTTGATGAAATTATATATAGTGAAAATGGCAAGTTATATGAATTTAATCAAAATACTATAGTAAAATTAATTAGACCTGAAAAAGAGCCTGATAATAATAATCCAGATGATTCAGAAACAGAACTGATTGAACCCCCTGTTTTTCAAACAACCTCAGAAAATGCGCCATTTAGATATAGTATCACATGCAATACACCCGATACAGTTGTATATTATACAGTTGATGGAACACGTCCCACAGAAAAATCACAAATTTATACTGATCCTATTGATGTTTATTATAATACAAAAATAAGAGCTATTGCTATAAAAAATGGAAATATTACCAGTTCAACTTCTATGGTTAGTTATCCATATACTCCTGGTACAATATTAAATAATAATGTAGAATGTGAAGTTATTGATAATCAATCATGTAAACCAAAATTAAACATTTCAATAACTCCAGAAACAAATACTCAATCTTATGCACTGGAATTATTTCTTCCAAAAAACATAATTCCATCTTCAATCACAGAGTCAGGTATTTTTAACTATACTCAAAACAGTATTAGATGGGGTAATTTTTTAGATAATTATTCACGTTCTTTATCATTTCAGATGACTGGTAACAATCAATCAGGAGATATTAATGGAATTATTGCATTTAATGGTTTTACTCAGGAAATTACTACCATTCCAGTTGAAATTTATTGTTCCTATACAGAAACTGTTATTGAACCTGAAATATCTATAGAACAAATACCTGATATAACAACTTATGAAGACATAAATATTGAAATTCCAATAACAATAACTAATGCCCTGTCAAACTCATATACACTTTATGTGCAGGCATATAATCCATTATTAATCAATGAAGTTGAGCCTAAATATTTTGAAAACCAAGCACAAGTACCGCTTATAATAGAACCAGCTCCTGATCAATTTGGAGAAACAAAGGTCATTATTTCTGTAACAGATAATAGAGGGTACACAGCAAGCACAGAATTTCAATTAACTATCAATCCTGTCAATGATACACCTTTAATTTCTAATATTAATGATCTAACAATAATTGAGAATCACCCTGTTAATGATATTCATTTTACAGTTGATGATGCTGAGAGCAATCCTGATGAGCTGTCAATTATTGTTGCATCATCAGATACAGGCATTGTACCTGATGAGAATATTATTGTTTCTGGTAGTGGCAAAGACAAAATTTTGAAAATTATTCCAGCAGACAATGTAATTGGAAATGTAACAATAACTGTAAGTGTTTATGATAAAGAAAATATCTTTAGTCATACAAATTTTTTACTTTCCATTAATGCTAATAAGCCTCCAGTTGCCAGTGGAAGTACTTTATTTTTTGATGAAGACAGGCATCTGAATATTTTACTAAATGCATATGATACAGAAAATGATCCATTGAAATATAGCCTGGTTAGCCTGCCTTCAAATGGCAACATTATTCTAAATGGTAATATTGCAACATATACACCAGCTAATAATTTTAATGGAATGGACACTTTTTCCTTTAAAGCTAATGATGGTTTTTTAGATTCTAACACAGCCCAAATCGTTATGACGATTTATGCAGTTGATGACCCTCCAGTTGCAACAGATTTATCATTTCAAACAATTGAGAACAGGCCATATACATTTACATTTTCACAAACAGACGTGGATGGTGATCAGCTTTTTTATAACATTGTCAATGCACCAGGTCATGGTAGCCTTTCAACCATATCTCAAGATTCGACGAATTATGTTACATATACTCCTGATGAATGGTTTTGGGGTACTGATACATTTATATATACTCTTAGTGATAATAACAATGAATCAATGACAGCAACTGTTAGCATTGAGGTTATTCGATCAGATGAATATGTATTATCTTTAGAATGTATTTCAGGTTTTGGTGAAGTTTCTATTAATGGGACATATGTACTGCTACCCTGGAAAAAATCATTTAAAACAGATAGCATTGTAACAATAAATGCAATATCAACTCCTGATCGAATATTTGAAAAATGGAGTGGTGATCTTGACTCTCCTTCATCAAACCCATTGACTATTACTGTAAACCAGGGAAAAACTTTATTTGCTAATTTTGTTCCTCCAAAAAGAACTTTGAAGCTGGCAGGTTATCAATCAGTTATAATAAATAATGAATTATTATCATTACCACTGGAAAAATCTTTTTATAAAGGAGATACAATAAAATTAAAAGCTGTTCCAGAAAATGAATTTATAAGTTGGTCAGGCGATATTTCAGAATTTGAAAATCCAATGTCATTAGATATTCAATCTGATATGACGATCATTGCTTTATTTAAAGATGATAGAGAATGGGCAGCAAATATCCATGCTGAAGCTCAAAATCTATCTCAATCATATTCAGATGAAATAACAATTGGGGCCAGTATCATATCTTCAACAAAGCCAGATAACTTACCTGATGAATATGGATGCAGCTTATTAATCTATTCATCAGATTGGAAAAAAAATAGCACTGATATTCGTGCATATGATGGGATCGAATACAGTTGGATAATCGCAGTGAATCCCCATGGAAACATAGGTTCTCCAGAACAGCGTACAACTGTTATTAATTGGAACCCTGAACAACTAAGTAAATCAGGAACTTTTCGCATATATCGAGGCTATGATAAAAATGATGAAATTGTTGTTTCAGATATGCGTAATACTTCAAACTTTGCTGTTACTGGAGTTGAAGCTGTTCAAATTTTTAATATTGTTTGGTCAAATAAGGATATTAGAACTTTTTATCTAAAAACAAAACCAGGTTGGAATCTGATTTCAATCCCTGTAATACCCAATGATTCTCATATTAATGCATTATTCCCAGATGCAATTGTATATGAATATAAAAATTATGATTACCATATTGTTGATGAACTTCAACCTGGTAGAGGATACTGGCTATATACTTTACAAAATGGATATAATATTACAGGAGAGCCTCTTAATTCGTACAATACTACGCTAAGTAAAGGATGGAATTTAATTGGAACAATTGATGGCTTTACTGAAGACCCATTTCCAAAAAAATGTGTTGAAGATATAATTTATTATAGAGATGGTGCATATATATTTGTATCAAAATTGGCTGAAGGAAATGGATATTGGGTTAATATGAAAAAGGATTGTGAATTAATTTTATCCAAATAATTTTTCATAAACTAAACTTTATAAGACAGATTTATTATTGTTAACTATAGCGTATAATTTGCCTTGGAATGGAGAGATAAATGAAATATATAACTAAATATCTACTACTTTTTTTAATTCTGTTTTCCATATCAACAATTAAGGCTATTGCAATTCCTGTTATTTCAATAGATGATGATATTATAATCCAATCAGGTGAAGAAGTTGATGTCCCAATATATTTAGATAATATTACAAATGAGCATATCGCAGGCTATATTTTAAGACTTGATTACTCAGACAAACTAACAAATCCAAAAATTATAAAAGACAATACTCTTTCTTCTGGTTTATCAATTTTAAATGGTTCCCCAACTGATGGACTTGGTGGAAAACTGGCAATAGGTTTAATGTCAGGTTTTAATCCAGATAATGATGGAATAATGCTCATTATTCGCTTTAAAGCATTACAAGATTTTACAGCTTCAAATATTAAATTTCTGAAACATAAAACACGTTTACATAACTCGATATATAAAGAGATCGAATCAACTTTTAATGATGGCTTTGCATATTCCATAAATAAAAACTATCAAAACAATTTTATATTATTACGAAATAGCAATACAAATGCTGTTTGTGATAATATGTCAATATCAGTTCCTGAATTTGACGAATATGGTTATATTATGTCTGGTCATGATAATTTGCCATTAACTTTTCTTATACCAGAAAAAGCAGAAGTATCAAAAATATTAAGCAGAACATGGTTTATAGCTGCTGATGAAAATAAAACAAACTCTATTAAAATAACCTATCAATTACCCAAACTGCATTATTCACCAGAGAATTATAGCCTGATAAGGACAAATAACAAACTACTTGACCCATTTACATTTTCAAAAATTAATACTGAAAATATTGTAAATACTGAAAATAGTACTCTAAGCTTTAATATTTCAGGTGATCATCTTCCAATAACTGGTTTTTATACCATTGGAATAAATGATCATAAAACCGAACCATTTGGTAAATCTTTAAAGTATTGTATAATGAAAAATTTTGAGGACTATATTCTCCTAAAATGGGAAATAATAGAAGAAAACAATATAAAAGCATTTCAAGTCTGGAAAAAAAATCAAACTGATATTTATTACCAAAAAAATTACTCCATAAGTATTGATCAAGAAAAATCTAAAACCAATAAATTAAATAATAACCAAAATGTATTTTCATACAAAGATTATAATATAATTTCCAACAATAAATCCTTCTATAAACTGGAAATCATATATTTTGATAATACCAGTTTTTTTCAAAACTTTATTCTTAGCACAATATATTATTCTGATGTAAATAAAGATAATAAAATAAATATAATAGATGCACTAATTATTTTAAAATATATAAGTGAATAAATAAAAATTTAAAATTGGTGGATTTTCTTAGAAAACCTGCCTTCAGGTGAAAAACAAATAAGGTATAAAATAAATTGGAGTCCCAAATCATTAAATTTGGGAGTCAAAAAGAAACAACGAATTGAAAATAAATAACTGACGCCCAAATCTAAAGACTTGGGACTCCAGTATTTATCCGAAGCGAGGTTTTGCCAGAAAATCCGCTAAATATATTTAACTTAATAATATAAGATATTTATAACTAATAAAATTTGTAAAGGAGAAGTTAACATGAAAACTATTATTAATTTAATGTTTTTAACAATATCAATAATTATATATTCAATAAAACCTTGCTATTCAGATGTTCATCATCATGTTAGCACTGGAAGGCAATTGTTTAAAGCACTTACTGAAGCTGCTAACAATGGAAAAGATGATTGTATTAATATTTCTCCTGGAATTTATAAAGGCGGTTTTACTTATACTAGCTCTGAACCAAATGGACTTACAATTTCAGGATCAAGCCCTGATCAAGTTATTCTTGATGGTGGGGGAGTTGAAGGAGTTCTTTATATTGATGCTGTGCAAACTAATGAATTTGCAGATATTAATATATATGGTTTGACGTTACGAAATGGTAGAGTAAATGGAAGTGGAGGGGGGATATTTATAAAAAATGGTGGATCAACTTGTATATATAATTGTAAAATATATAATAATATTATTTCTTCAGGTTCAGGGCATGGATTATACTTAAGTAATTTTGGTAATAAAAACATCAATTTGGGCTCAAATATTTTCTATAATAATGGTAATAATAATTCTACGAGTATAGTTTATATTCATAATAACTTAAGTGATATTATATTTACCAGCAATATTATTAAAAATAATTCAAGTTTTTACAAGGGAGGTATTTATATCATAAGCGAAGGAAAAGTAAATATTAACAGTAATACTATCTCAAATAATTCAGCAAGTAGAGAATCAGCTGGAATATTTGCAAATTTACAACACTCTGGAAGCATCTCATTATATAAGAATAAAATAACTGATAATATTGTGAGATATAATTCTACAGAAACTTCAAATGGTGCAGGTGCTTATATAGTTAGAGCAAAATCTGTATCTTTTAGTAGCAATATAATAACTGGTAACTCAGTCAAAGATCGAAAAGGCGGCGGAATATACATTGATTCTTCTGAAAACATAAGTCTTATGAATAATATCTTAGCAAAAAATTCTGCGGTGTATGGCGGTGCAATGTATATTTTCCCTGTTAACGAATTAAATATTATTAATAATACAATTGCTGAAAATAGTGCTGATGAAGATGGTGGCGGTATGTATTTGAATACATCCAGCTTTGTAGGAACAATGAATATTTATAATAATATTATTTGGGAAAACACATCAAATGGTAATGGTGATGACATTTATATTCATGGATATGGTGGAACTAGAAATTTATACAATAATAATTATCAGGAAATTAATGGAGAATGGGATTATAGTGAAAATAATTTAAGCGTATCTCCTTTATTTTTTTCACCTGAAAGAGGAGATTATCATATTCAAGCTTCATCACAATGTATAAATGCAGGATATCAATATTATACAATGTATGATGAGTATGGAAAAATTACATCTAACATACGCGATAAGGATAATATCAAAAGAAATATAATTGATATTGGTGCATATGAATATAATACTGATGCAAAACATCCTGCTGATACAAATAGTAACTGGATTATTGAAGAATCTGAATTTACATCTTATAACAATTCATGGAGAAACAGGGGGTATAGCTATTCATCTTATTATGATGGAAACCTTATACCTATAGATTATGTTACACGAGCTGGTTATATTGTTGAAAGTGGAGGATCTTATATAAATACAGGTGCAGGAAAGCCTGTTTGTTGGACTCCAAATAATAGCAATTAAAAGAAAGGAGTCTAATATGAAACTCAAATTAAAATTTTTCAAAAAAAATCTCTTAAGCCCTGATATATCAAAAAGGTTAATGTTAAACACTTTAATAATATTAATATACATTTTATTATCATGTAGTTTAACATTGGCAGATACAGGGCCATATCAGATTGTATCATTGCAACCTTCCCTGGTGCAAACAAATAATAGCTTTAATGAAGACATTACAATTAATACAGATACTGATTCAAGCTTTAATCTGTATGCTTATTATGATGTATCAAATGGTTATACCCAGCTTTTTGGTCTTGGTATTCGTATTCATTATGAATCAAGTAAATTAATGATAACAGAATATGATGAATATCGTGGATGTATAATTGCTGGTCCATCAATACAAGATGATATTAAGGAATATTATCCAGGTGGGCATGATTATAATGAAACAACAGATAAATTTATTCTAATTGCATGGGTAGATACGTCGTTTCAAGGATGGCCAGGTTCAAGTTATCCATTTATATTAGGTCAAAATTTACCACTTATGTTAATTAAAATTACATTTTCAGTAAAAAGTGAATTTACAGAAGGTAGCACAAATATAAACGTCTCTTTTAGTGATACACCAGTTGGATATGAAGGACTGTCAAATAAAGCAATTGTTGCAATCAATAGATTAATTGAAAATAACTCAATATCAAGGTCTATTTCCAATAATCAGGATTGTTCAACATCTGTTTCTCTTATGGTAACTCCTGCAACAAATGTAAAGGCATATGCTGTTGAAGAATATTTGCCACAAGGTCTTTTTCCAGATAATATTAATGAAAATGGTACATGGGATGAATCAACAAATTCAATTTATTGGGGTACGTTCAGAACAAATAGTTCAAAAGCATTTCATTATAGCCTCACAGGAGTTGATGGTTCATATTTGATTGAAGATGGACATGCGAGCTTTGATGGTTTTTCACAAGAAATATCAGGAGATAATGAAGCTATAATTAATTGCCCTGTATTAAAGGCTGGAAAACCAGTTTTTAATCCATTTGAAGGGCAGGTCCCATTATCTGTTTCAATAACAAGTGAAACACAGGATGCTATTATTTATTATACAAAAGATGGAAGCACACCTGATTCCAATTCGTACGAATATACAGGTACATTATTTATTGATAAAAGAACAGTTATTAGAGCAATTGCAATAAAACAAGGTATGTTCAATAGTGATATCAGTACTGGAAAATATTTTCAAGCTTATATTGAGCCAGGTTCTGTAACCAGGACTGTTATTCATAATAATACATGCTATCCTGAGGTTAAAATTGAGCTTATACCTGATAGTTCTGTAAAATCTTATGCTGTAGAAGAAACTTTAGCTCAAGGTTATGAGCCATTGACTATAAATGAAAATGGTATCTGGGACCCAAATACAAATACAATTTTATGGGGTACATATAGAGATAAGCTTCATAGAAATTTATATTATACAATTTCAGGAAACCAGGGAAATCTTGATTTTGATGGCAAAGTTAGCTTTGATGGCATTAACTATCCTATAAGTAATTTAGAAACTGCTGTTATTGACTGTTCTGATGCAAAAACTGCCATGCCAGTTTTCAGCTCTGATCAGGGAACTGTTCCATTAAATATAACAATAACATGCGAAACACCTGATGCTGCAATTTACTATACACTGGATGGCTCTAATCCTTATTCTGGTTCTAATATTTATACTTCGCCTGTCTCAATATCAGATCGTACTCTTCTTAAGGCAATTGCAATAAAACCAGGCTTGTTAAATAGTGATGTTCAAAGCGCATTATATGTAAAGCCTGTTATTTCTCAGGCTGAATTAACAAGTAAAATATCCGATAATCAAACTTGTATGGTATCGGTTAGTCTTTCAATAACACCTTATGAATCAACTAAATCTTATGCAATAAATCAAATCCTTCCACCTGATATTATGCCTTTAAATATCAATGAAGATGGGCTGTGGAGTTCAAATAATAATACAATTATTTGGGGAACTTACCAGGATAGTCTTCCAAGAACATTTAATTACAGCTTAAAGGGAGAAAATTCATCTTTTGCAATAGAAGGTGTACTTAGCATAAATGGAATTAGTGAAGATATATCAGATATTCAAGCTGAAATTATGTGCGAAAATAGACCTTCATTAACTGTTTACCCCTTAGCTTATACTGTTTCAGCCTCTGCTGGATCAGTTGATTTTACGATTTATAATGCAAAAACAGGCCATATGGACTGGGAAGTAACAAGACCAAGCTATTATGACTGGTATGATATTGATGTTCTTTATAGGGGCAATGAAAGTGGTAATTTTCGAGTTAATTATGAAGGATATAATTATAATTATTATGAAAGAACTGCAAAAATCATTGTATCAGCAATTGGGGCTGAAAATAGCCCACAAACTGTTATAATAAAACAAATGGAATATGAAGAAATTGGCGCTGATCCTGTTTTATCTCTTCATTCCTTAGACTATACTGTTTCAGCATCTTCTGGATCATTTGATTTTACTATTCATATTTCAGAACCAATAGATACAAACTGGGCATTAGAATCAAATGACGAATGGATTAATATTGATACTATTTATAGAACTAATCAATCTGGTCATTTACGTGTTAATTATGATAACAATAGTGGTTATGCAAGAACAGCGCAAATCAATGTTTTAGCAAATGGGGCTCAAAACAGCCCACAAACTATTACAATAAAACAAAAGGTATTAAGCCAATTATATGTTGAGCCTTTAGCCTATACTGTTTCAGCTGCTTCTGGGTCAGTTGATTTTACTATTTTTATTTTAAAACCAATAGATTCGAACTGGTCATTAGAATCTAATGACGAATGGATTGATATTGGTATAATTCACAGGGATAATCAATATGGTTATGTACGTGTTAATTATGAAAACTATAGTGGCTATGAAAGAAGAGCGCAAATCAATGTTTTTGCAAATGGAATCCAAAATAGCCCACAGGCTTTTACAATACTACAAATGGGATATGAAGGTACCAATGAATTACCAATCATATCTTCAGAACCATCAAGTTTGAGTGTTTTTGCTATTCAAGGAAGTGTAAGCTATACTATTTATAATTCTGGAAAAGGCACCATGAACTGGTCAGCTTCGTCACAAAATAATTGGTTGAGAATTAAGGGGGATAATTCTGGAGTTGATAATGGAATAATAATTGTTGAATATGATAAAAATTATAGTTACTACAGAACTGGAAGAATATTAATAAATGCCCCAAATGCTGTGAATAATCCTGCAATATTAGAGCTTAATCAATTCACTAATTCAAGGCCAGTAATTTCATATATTGGTAATCAGGTTACAAATGAGGATGTTCCTTTGGATATACAATTTACAATTCATGACCTAGAAACAAAAAGTGAGGATTTAAGCATATCAGTTGAGGCAATATCTCCAGCATATCAAAATCCTTTGGCAATTGATTATTATGCAATTAGTAGAAATGGCGAAAATTTTACTCTAACATTAACACCAACAAAAGATGAATATGGTTCTAATAATATTTTATTAACTATTTATGATAGTATTGAATATGCTTACAGATCTTTTGAATTAACTGTAAACCCTGTTAATGACCCTCCATTATTTACAAGCTCATTTGTTCCTGTAGTATATGAGGATGATGGCAATAAAAGAATAGCCTGGGCTGATAATATTAAACCAGGTCCGGCAAATGAATCTAACCAGGATGTCAACTTTATTATTAGTCCCTTAAGTCATAGTCTTTTTTCATCTGGTCCATCAATTGACACTGAAGGCGTGATTAGTTTTAAAACTGCACCAGATGCATATGGTTCAGCTGTATTTGAAGTAAGATTAAAAGATAATGGTGGTATAGAATCTGGTGGGGTGGATACAAGTGATATACAAAAATTTACTGTTATTATTCAATCTGTAAATGATTGCCCATATTTTGTAAAGGGAAATGATTTAAATGTTTTAAATAATGATGGACATATAAATATCACTCAATGGGCAAAAAATATTTCCGCAGGGCAAGGTGAAGAAGATCAGTCAATTTTATTTCATACAACTACCAATAATGATTCATTATTTGAAATTATTCCTAACATATATTCAGATGGAACATTATCCTTTAAACCAGCTGATGATCAAACTGGTTCAGCAATAGTTACTGTTTATGCAACTGATTCTGGAGGAAATGATTATGCTGGCTGTAATACATCTTCTGCTCAACAGTTTACAATAACTATTGATCAAACAATATACAAATTAACTATTTTAAAAGAAGGTAATGGTAAAATTGATGTTAATGGCGTTTCAGTCCTACCCAAATGGGAAAAATTATATAATGCTGGAGAAAATATAAAAATAACTGCAATTCCTGATCCTGATTGGAAATTTGCATACTGGCATGGTTCTTTTATGAATCAATCTGATCTTATAAACCTTACAATAAATGAAAATATAGAGATTACTGCAAAATTTTATGAACCACCAGTTACATTAAGTCTTTATGGAAACAGGCAGATTAAAGTTAATGGAGTAATACACGATTTACCAGATTTTATTTCATTTGAAAAAAATTCAGTTGCTGTTATTGAACCTGTTCCAGCAAATGATTTTATTCGATGGTCTGGCGATTTAAACGCAAATAACTATCCTTTAGTAATAACACTTGATAAAGATACAACAATAGCTGCACATTTCAATGATCCAAATGATTGGAATGCAATTTTTCATGCTCAATCTGAAAATTTTGGCGGAAAATTTCAGGATGATATATCAATTGGTGTTAGTATTTTTGCTGAAAGTCAACAATCTTCATTAACTACAACATTTTCATGTAATATGTTTATGTACTCATCAGATTGGAATATGCTTTCAAAAGATATTCGTAAAGCTGGTGGGAATGAATATAAATGGATAATAGCAATCAACCCACATGGCAATACAGGAACACCTGATGATAGAACCGCTGTTATTTCATGGAATCCAAATGAATTCAGTCCAGATGGCAATTATCGCCTTGAAAGTGGTTATGATGAAACAACTAATATCGTAGTAACTGATATGAGAGCTATAAACCAGTACAATGTAACTGGAGGAAATTCTGATCAATATTTAACACTAATATGGTCAATAGATCAAAGTATATACGAATATTCTTTCACAACAGGCTGGAACCTTATCTCTTTACCAGTCATACCAAAGTCCTTAGATATTAAATCATTATTTCCTTTTGCAGAACTGGTATATGAATACAGGGGAGGAAATTATATTATAACTGATACTTTAAGGCCTGGTAAGGGGTATTGGCTGTTAATGCCATTTGATATTAAACACTTTATCGTTGGTAAACCTTTTTCTTCATACTCAATACCAAATATTCCAAAAGGATGGCATTTAATAGGTTCAATTAATGAATTATCTGTTTGTGATGGAATCCCTTCAAACTCAATTGAAGGAATATTCAAACATAGTGATGGAAATTACCAGGATGTCAATGAATTACAACCTGGTGATGGCTATTGGATTAAAATCTTAGAGGAATCTCAAATTATGATTAATAAAAAGTAGTTATCTAGTCTATTAATTTGCGAAATAAATTATAAACTGAGAATTATAACTGGAGGAAAAATGAAAAATAAATATATTACATTCAACAACTTATATCATTCTATAATAATTGCATTTCTCACATTATTATTAATCCAAATTCCATTAGCTGCAAATGCTGGTATCGATATAGTTGCTGATAAACAACTGGCAACTATTTCCAATACTAACAATAATAATGTTTCTAATCTAAGTCATAATAAAAGCATTAAAAGGAAAAAAAGTAACTTAACTCAAACAAAGTCTTACACTTATCCTTCACGACTATCAAATTTTCAAATATTTCATAATAGTTATAATAATTCAAAAATATCAAGCGAATTGAAGATAGATATGGATATTTTTGGTTCAATTGGAAAAATAAAAATGGGTAACTATAATTTACCTCCTGACGCTAAACCTGGAGCATATATAGGAATGTGGCCAGTTAAGATGTGGGCATTTAATGATACAGACTGGATTTCAAAATGGGATATTGAATGTGAAGGTATAAGAATTGGTGAGAACTTAGATAGTCCTTTTATGTTAAAAGGTTTAACAATACAGATGTATTATGATGAAATATCTACGCCTGATGGTAATATATTCCCAAGAAGAATTACAATAGGCTCAGATGATGCTTCTGGAAAAATTTGTATGCATAGCATAAGAGGCTTCACTGGATTAATTAATAATCAACTTGTAATTGGTGAAAATTTGTTACTTAATAAGATGGTGCCCACATGGACAAGAAGAACTTATATTTTAAATGGAGAAAGTCATGGAAGTATAGAGGATACTGTAGTTGCTCCTGGTAATCTAAAAAATGCTGGTCAAGAAGGCTTTGATTTTAAGGGCGTCAATGAAGGCCATGGTCAACATATAATTCTTGATAAAGATCATGGCATTGGTTTTTGGGCAGGCTTTCCTATCAGGGATATAGATACAAGTTCAGCTTTTATTTTTGAAGAATAGCTATTATTTATTTATCTTATTTAATTATTAAGAAAAAAAATGGTGTATTATGAAAAAAAATATAAAAAATATTTATATATTATTATGTTTTGTTTTTCTGTCATTTAGTACTTTTGCAAATGACATTTCCTCAAATTTTTACATGGATTTTGGCTTTACAATAAGTGATGCTGATGACCTTAGTTATCTTATATTTGGAAAAAAACATAATCACTTTACTCTTATGTCAATGAATAAAGCTGTTTCTGAAAACAAAGATGTTCGCTCTATTATAGTACAAGAAGGTCTAAACTATTCAAATCCAAACTATCCAGAGTTCAAAGAAATAAGTGTAGTTGAAGGAAATGACAATTTTGGCAATTATTTTAACATTAATTTGCCATCTATTCAATATTCAACAGATGATCTTAAGGATCAACCTTTTATTATATCAGATTGTCCTACATCTACTGAATATACCAGTTCATGCATGTCTAACTGTGGGAATAATTTAATTCACTTTGAAACATGGTCTTTAGAAGGGTTGTTTTTTGAGATCCTTGGAGGTAATCTTAAAATGTATAAAGGAGAAAATACGCTTAATAATATGGAGTTTGTTAATGCTCTTTTTTATCTTTATATCAAAAATATTATTATAAACAGCCTTAATTTAAACAATTCCTTATCTTTTAAAAACTTTTTAATTCACGATGGTAATGAAAATCCTTTTTTATTAAATGGTAAAATTAAAACTGATTCTATAATCATAAACAATAAAAAGTATATTGTTATAGAGTTTCTTGACTGGAGTAGCAGTAAAATATCCATTAGATTAGGAGAAATGCTTTTTTGCAATAAGTTTTATTCTCAAATTGAAATAAAAAATATATGTTTAGGTAATTCAAAAATTATATTAGCAGAGACTTCAAGCGGTATTGAAATGAGCATGGACTTAAGAATTGATATTGATGAGATAAGAAGTAAATATTCTATAAATTCAATGTATGATAATTATTTTTATGGAATTCATATTGCAGGTTCTGCCTCAGGCAATGATGATGATCCTTCAAGCTGGTCTTTTTCCAATGGTTTTAAAATTGGAACTATTGGCAGTGGAAAAATACCTGATTTTTCATCTTCAAGCGTTGTATATCATGATTACAATAGTGAAAAATTTGCAACTATTGATATTAAACCTGAGTCTATATCAATGAATCTTCCATTAAAAGGTTCGTTGCGTATAGAAAAGGCAAAAATTGGTGGTACTGATTTTGGGCCCATTATTATTGATGATATTTATCTTCCTCATATGAAAGTAGAATTAAAAAATAAATAAAAAATTTTATAGGATGTGAAAATGAAAAAAAATACTCTAAATAAAAGAAAAAATTTATCTTTTTATAACATTATTTTTTTTAACATAAATAAAAATTTTATAATTTTATCTTTTTTGATATTTTCATACTTAATGCCTGTTATCCCCACACCAAATTCTTTGGCAGAAGATAAAATTCCTCCAGAAATATTACCTGTAGTTAAGGATACCTTTTTAAAAATTAAACAGGCAATGCCTTTACTTTTTGATTATGCTTCGTTTTCTGGTATCACCGGTTATGATAATAAATTATATCTAACAGTTAGTTTCCCCCAGGGTATGATACTTTCTTTTGAAAATAATACATGGGCTGTATCATATTCTAAATTTCCACCTTCAACATCTTTTAATGATATATGGTTTAATGGCAGCCTTATTGCAGAACGTAGCACTATTTCAGGTGAGAAGGAATATTTTCGAAAATGTAGTAGTTTATGGGAAAAAATACCTTTTTCTTCTAATGCCGGTAATTATGATATTCCTGAAAACTATAGAAAAAGTAAACACATTTGGAATGATGGGCTTAATGAATATATAATTGGTGAAAATGGAACTATTTTTATTAATGGTAAAAAAATTAACCCTATAACTGATGAAAATCTAAATGCAATATGGGGAAATGATGATGGTGATGTATTTATTGTAGGAGATAAAGGGACTTTAATTCAATTAGGACAGGCTATAACAAATGAAGATAGCAGCCTTATTGTAGCCAATTTTATTAAAAGTCTTGATGAATATGAAATTAGTCTGTCATGCAGTTCATCAGATAAAACAATTTTACCTGATGAAAATATTATTTTATATGACAGGTATCCTACAAATTATACAATGACTACTAATAATAGCTGGATTAATGTCCCCTTAACAATTATTCCTGCTGAAAACCAAAATGGAATTGTATTCATAACAATTTCTGCTGATTATGGAGCTAATATTACGACTAAAACCTTTAGCCTGACTATTAATCAAGTTAATGATTTACCTGCAATAACAAATATTACTAAAAATTTAAATTATTATAAAAATGATATGTCAATATTAGTTTCTGAAAATTTAAACCTCATTGATGTTGATAACGAAATTATTGAAAGTGCCAGTGTTATTATTTCTTCAAATTTTCAATCAGACCAGGATGAACTTACGTGTACAAATGCAGGTAATATAACAGGAATATTTCTAAACAATACTTTGATTTTAAGTGGCCATGATACTTATGAGAATTACCAAAAGGTTTTAAGATCTGTTAAATATAATAATTTAAACGAAGTGCCATATGCAGCAGAAAGAAATATTTCGTATTTTGTAAATGATGGAAGCTCTGAAAGTCAAAATACTTCAATTGCTTCAGTAAAAATAATGGTCTATGATAAACCAGAAATGATAATTGAACCTTATAATTATACTGCCCTTGCTTCTGCTGGCTCAATTTTATATACTGTTTCAAGCAATGGAGCTGGACAGTGGGAAGCAAAAGCTATGAATGACTGGTTAAATATTGAAGGGAATAAAACAGGAATTGATAATGGAAATTTTAAAATTAACTATACTGCCAACTCAGGCGAAAAAAGAAGTGGTAATATTTTAATTTCTGCTCCTGGTGCAGCTAATTTTCCTGTGATGGTTAATATTATTCAAGAAAAAAATACTAATCCTTTTATTTCAGATATCTCTCAAATATCAACTAATGAAGATATGCCTATCACAATTCCCTTTTATGTTTTTGATAAAGAAACAAATATTAATAATATAACATTTTCCATTGAATCATCAAATACAGAACTTATTTCAAATAATGCCTGTGATATTGATAAAAGCTATATTTCAAATAGTACCATTGAAAATTGTGCCATTACAATCACTCCATCAAGCAATTTATATGGAAGCTCAACAATAACATTGACTGTTTTTGATAGTTTAATGGCAAGTTATAGTCGCACTTTTATACTTGAAGTATATTCTTCAAATGATTCTCCACAATTTGTAAGCTCAGCAATACCAATAATTTATGAGGATGATGGAGAAAAACGAATTAAAATTGCAGAAAATATTGAACCAGGTCCCTTTAATGAATCTGGTCAACAATGGATTATCCAATTAAATCCTTCTTCAAGCAGTTTATTTGCAATTGGCCCTGATGTAACTCCAGATGGAATAATGTCTTTTACAACTGCTCAAAATGCTTATGGTTCAGCTGTTTTTAATGTAAGTGTTCAGGATGATGGAGGAACAGATAATGGTGGTAATGACACAAGCAAAGTTCAAAAAATGACAATTGTTGTTGTACCTGTCAATGATTGCCCTTCTTTTCAAATAGTAGACAATCATACAGTTTTTAACTGGGATGGAGAACAACATATTAATAATTGGGCAACAAATATAAGTCCAGGACAAAACGAAGAAGACCAATCTATTGCATTTAATGTATTAACAAATAACGATTCATTATTTTCAAAGGCTCCCTCTATATCTTCTGACGGCACACTAAATTATAGCCCAGTTCAAGACAAAACAGGAAAAGCAATTATATCTGTTTATCTGAAAGACTCAGGAGGGATAGAATATGATGGCTGTGATTCCAGTTCATCCCAAGACTTTACAATAACAGTCATGCAGACCAGATATAAATTAACTATTTTACAACAAGGAAAAGGAGCCATTAAAGTTAATGATCTTAATATTCTTCCTGAGTGGAATAATTATTACAACGCAGGAAGTGAAATAAATTTAGCTGCTAGCCCTGAAACAGATTGGAGCTTTGCATACTGGTATGGATCTTTTACAAATTCATCAAAAGAAATAACTGTATCAATGAATGAAGATATTACCATAACAGCAGCATTTTTTGAACAACCTATTGACTTAACCCTTTATGGTAAAGGACAAATCAAAATAAATAGCATAATTTATGATTTACCCATTTCATTGCCTTTAATAAAAAATACAAATATTATCCTGGAACCAGTGCCTTCAGATAGCTTTTTACGATGGAGTGGTGATCTGACAGGTAACAATATTATTGAAAATATAACACTTCAAAAAGACACTACTATTATAGTTCACTATATTGACCCTTATGATTGGTCAGTTAATATAAATGCTGAAGCAGAAAATTTAGGTGGTAAATACCAGGATGAAATAGTTGCTGGAGTTGGTATTATATCAGAAACTCAACCAGCTCAACTAACATCATTATTTTCATGCAATATGGTTATTTATGCATCAGAATCAAATATACTTTCAAAGCAAATATTTCAAGACAACAGTAT
>Ga0272440_1001496_pt1 | contig 19012 bp, 6 predicted proteins | sample SSMMMBAug17_FD_192440 | JGI IMG/M metagenome (GOLD analysis project Ga0272440, IMG submission 192440) | Marine sediment archaeal communities from Little Sippewissett salt marsh, Falmouth, MA, United States - SSM-MMB-Aug17 | ecosystem: Environmental > Aquatic > Marine > Wetlands > Sediment ...
ATGCAGAATCAGAAAAAGTACAAAAAAGCATTGGGAGTATACCGCTAAAAAAAATTATATTGGTTTATAAAGGATGGGAGATGATTTATTGTGAGGAGTATTTATAATGCAATAATCAAGATGTGACCCTAATTCTCCTAATTCTCTCAAAAACAGTTTGAACTATTTCATGTTAACTGGAAACCTTCTTTCAATTCATGTCCGAAAAAATAATATTATAACAAAAAAACATTATAGAATTAAGCCTTGAGGCACAATTCATGCTAATAAAAAAGTGTGAATGCCAAATTAAAAGAGAAACAAGGCCTATGGAAATTGCTGATTATAAAATAAATGATACAATATATGAAAGCCAAAAAACACTAATATTTAAAGGAAATCATATTCAAAAAGGTTTCCCTGTTTTAATAAAAATGCTCAATTCAGATTATCCTGAGTCTGAGGATATAGATAGATTTCAGCGTGAATTTGATATTATTAATTTATTAGAAAATTACTCTGGTAGCATAAATGCTTATGAATACCTCTTAATGCACCAAACCCCAGGTATTGTATTAGAAGATTTTGGTGGAAAAGCCCTTGATAAAAGAAAGATTTCATTCTCTGCTCGTGATTTTTTATTGATTGCAATTAGGATGACACAAATATTAGGTGAATTGCACTCTGCTCAAGTTATTCATAAGGATATTAATCCATCAAATTTTATTTACAATTTTGAAACACATCAATTAAAAATTATTGATTTTGGTATTTCTCAATTACTGTCTTATAGAGACCTTAAAGAGAAAAATCCACACCTTTTAGAAGGTTCCCTTTCCTACATTTCTCCAGAACAAACTGGACGTGTTAATCAACCAGTTGACTTTAGAAGCGATTTATATGGACTAGGAGCAACATTTTATCAAATATTATCTGGTAACCCTCCTTTTATATCTGATGATCCACTTGAGCTGGTTCATTGCCATCTTGCAAAAACACCAATTCCTGTTCATGAAGTAAAAATTCAAGGTTTTGGTACTTATGAAAAAATTTCAAAACAGATATCTAAAATTGTAATGAAGTTACTGGAAAAAGAGCCTGATAATAGATACCAAAGTACATGGGGACTTCTGACAGATTTAAAAAAATGTAGAGATAGACTACAAAATAATGCCAGCATTAAACCATTTAAGCTTAATCAGACAGATCAATCATCAAGATTAGTTTTACCTGAAAAATTATATGGACGTGAACAAGAACTTAAAACAATGCTTCAAGCATTTGAACGTACCTGTGATATAAAAAACAAATCAAAAAAGTCAAAATCTGCATCTGAGTTAATGTGTGTTTGTGGTTTTTCGGGAATAGGAAAATCAGCATTTGTAAATGAGATAAAACAAGCTGTTTTAGAAAAAAATGGTTTGTTCATTTCTGGTAAATATGATGCATTTCAACGAAAACCATATCATGCAATTGTACAGGCATTTAATTATTTAAGTCGGCTACTTCTAACTGAAAAGAAAAAAGAATTATCTCAATTGAAAAAACAGATTAATCAAGCTGTTGGATTAAATGGTAAAGTTTTAACCAATATTATTCCTGAATTAAATCATATTATTGGTAAACAAAAAGAGGTTCCAGACCTTAAACCATCAGAAGCTCAAGCTAGATTAAATCATATTTTTCAACAATTTGTTAGTGTATTTTGCCAAAATGGTCGCCCTCTTGTAATATTTCTTGATGACATTCAATGGGCAGATGTCGCATCTTTAAAATTAATAGAAACTCTTCTTACTGGTATTCATAATTATTTATTTATAATTATTGCATATCGGCATAATGAGTTAAACAAAACACACCCTTTGTTTGAAAGTTTTGATACTTTACAAAAATCTTCCATTATAACAAATACGATTATGCTTCAGCCATTGGATAACAAACAGGTTTCAGATTTAATATGTGATACACTAGGATTTGAAACTGAATATGCAAAACCACTTGCAGAAATTATCTATAGCAAAACATCAGGTAATCCTTTTTTTGTAACTGAATTCATAAAATCTTTACACTCTGAAAATCTACTAACATTTGATCATAAAACTGGCAAATGGCAACAGGATGTTAACGCTATCCGCCAAAAAAATATTACTGAAAATGTTGTTGAAATGATGGCATTAAAAATTCAAAAACTTCCTATAGAAACTCGTGATGTTTTAATTAAGGCGGCATTTATTGGAAGCAGGTTTTCAATAAACATTTTATCTATTATCTGCAATATTAATTCTTATAAATTATCAAAAATATTCCAGGAAGCTGTTATAGAGGATTTAATTGTTCAAGTTAATCATAAAAATTATAAATTTACTCATGATAAAATTCAACAAGCTGCATATTCTTTAATTCCAGAAGAAGAGAGACAAAAAGTTCATCTAAATATGGGATTTTTGATTTTTGAAAACCAATCAATGGAATCAGATCAATCTATTATATTTGATATTGTGGATCAAATGAATTTAGGCTTAGGAAATTATTCACTAAAAGAAAAATTTTTTCCCAATATTGAATTTATCTCACCTGAAAAACAAAACATTATTGCAAAACTAAATTATTTAGCAGCCAGACAGGCAAGGTCCAGCTATGCTATTGATCAGGCATATTTGTATACGCAAATAGCTTTAAATTTAACTCAAGCTGAAGGATGGAAAAAAAATCCTGACCTTACTTTAGAAATTAGAAAAGCTGCTGCTGAAATAGCTTATCTTTCTGGTGAACTTGAAGAAATGGATCGAATTATTGATGATGTCTTAAAAAATGCCAAATCTTTTTTAGATAAAGTAAGTGTTTATGAAGTTCGCATACAGGCTCGAATTTCTCAAAATTATTTATTAGAAGCAATAGATATATCTTTTAGTGTTTTAAGTGAGTTGGGTATTAAAATACCTTTAAAGCCTGGTAAAATAGATATTGTATTAGGCTTTGTAAGAAATAAATACTTCTTACTTGGTAAAAATCCAGAATCAATAATGAATTTACCTTTGATGACAGATAAAAATATGATTGCAGCAATGAGAATCATTAATCAAATCATGTTACCTGTCTATTTAACTCATACAGACTTATATCCTTTTTTTGTGTTCAAAGGAATCAAAATAACTTTAAAATATGGATTAACGCCACATGCTGCATCAGTCATATTGTCATACGGCATGTTACTATGTGCTATGGTTGGACATATTGATCGTGGATATGAATTTGGACAGCTAGCAATTAAAATTGTAGAAAAATTTGAACATAAAACAACTGCGTGGATTCATCACATGTTCAATCTATTCATTAGACATTGGAAGGAAAGTGTAAGTGATAGTTTAACTTTAATATTAGATGCTTATAAAGTTGAAAGAGAAACTGGTAATCTTGAGTATGCTGCATTTTCATTACAGATGTATTGCCTGATATCATTTTACAGTGGAAAAGAACTAAATCAAATGGAGCGAGAAACACAGAAATACAACCAGGTAATAAAGGAACTCCGACAGTTGACACCTCTTCGTTATAATGAACAACTGCATCAAGTAATTCTAAATTTAACAGCTCAGTCTAAAAATACATATTATCTAAAAGGTGATGCATATAATGAAGAACAAATGGTACAATATCACATTAAAGCCAATGATCGTACAGGCTTATGCCTTTTATATTATAATAAATTTATATTATCTTATTTTTTTGAAGAATATTCTCAAGCACTTGAATTTTCGATAATTACAAAAGAGTACTTAGATAGTGCTATGGGTACTGCAATTATTCCATGTTTTTACTACTTTGAAACACTTACACTACTGGCAATTTATGATACTTTGCAATTAAATAAACAAAAAGAATATTTAGTAAAAATCTCACTTAATATTAAAAAAATAAAAAAATGGGCTCGATTTGCGCCAATGAATTATGAACAACAATATTTATTAATAAAAGCAGAGCTTTATCGTGTTTTAAAAAAAGATAACAAAGCAAGGGATGCCTATGATCGTTCCATTGAGGCTGCTAAACGAAATAATTACATTAATGAATTAGCACTTTCTAATAAACTTGCTGCTCTTTTTTTTCTTTCAAGAGATAAAAATAAATTAGCAAAAACATATATTTATGAATCCTGGTACAATTATTATCGATGGGGTGCTCTTGCTCTTACTCAAATGTTAGAAAAAAAATATCCTGAATTATTAAAAATTGTTTCAGAGAAAAAGAAATCAATGACTTCTATTTCATCTATTGAAACTTTTTCAGAAACACAAAGAGGAAAAATATTAGAGAATCTTGACATGCATAGTGTCGTTAAATCTATGCAAGCTATCAGTAGTCAAATCCATTTAAAACCATTATTAAAACAGTTAATTGATATTATGATTGAAAATGCAGGTGCAAGGGTTGGAATCGTATTACTTGAAACTAATGGTAACTGGTATGTAGCAGCACAATCCAATGTTGATTCTCCTGATGAATCTTTTATTAATGAAATATCTTTTGATTCATTTCCAGATATACCTCATGAAATAATAAACTATGTAATACATACCCAAAAAATGATTTGTTTAGATGATGCTCACTTGAATGGAGCTTTTACTCAATCAGCATATGTTATTGAAAAAAAATTAAAATCTGTATTATGTTTACCAATTCTTCGCAAAGATGTTTTATGTGCTATCATTTATATGGAAAATAATTTAAATTCAGGAGCATTTACTCAAGATCGTCAGACAATGCTAAAACTTCTTTCTGCTCAGGCTGCAATTTCAATTGAAAATGCACAACTTTATAGAAATTTAGATGCTCTAAATAAAGCACAATCAAGATTTGTTCCACATGAATTTATTCAAATACTTCAAAAAAAATCTATAACAGATGTTAAATCAGGTGATTATGTTAAAAAAGAAATGTCTGTTATTTTTTCAGACATTCGTGATTTTACCAGCCTTTCTGAAAAAATGTCTCCAGAAGATAATTTTAAGTTTATTAATGCATTTCTAAGTAGAATGGAACCAATAATTCAGGAAAATTTTGGTTTTATTGATAAGTTTATTGGTGATGCTATTATGGCTCTTTTTAGTGGCACTCCTGATAATGCTGTTTCAGCAGCAATTGCAATGTTAGAAAGGCTCAAAGAATACAATGTGCATCGAAAAAGAAAAAAACGCAAAGCCATTAAAATAGGTATTGGTATAAATACAGGTTCTTTGATGCTTGGAACTGTTGGTGGAAAAAATCGGATGGATGGTACAGTTATTAGTGATTCTGTAAACCTTGCATCTCGAATAGAAGAACTGATGAAAGTTTATGGAGTTCCACTATTAATAAGTCATCATACTTATGAACGACTAAAATCTCCTGATAAATTTCTCATACGAAAAATAGCTACTGTCAATGTAAAAGGAAAGTCTGAAAATGTAACAGTATATGAAGTCTTTGATGCTGATCCTGATAATTTAAAAAAGAAAAAAATTGAATTTAAAGAAGAACTATCTCAAGCTATTAAATATTTTGAAAATAATGATTTTAAAGAAGCAAGTAAACTTTTTAAAACCTGTTTTAAAAAAATATCAGGAGATCTTGTTTCAAAGTATTATTTAGATAAATGTAAAAAAATGATTGAGTAAAAAAATTTTATTGAAAATTAAAAATAGAAAAGGAGTTTAATATATGAAAAATGTTCTAATAGGCAGTCTTTTATGTTTAATTATTTTGAATGCCTGTGCTTTTTCTCAAAAATCAGCTAAAATGCCTTCAACATGCCAGGAATGTAGAGATATGTTTGATATGCTTGATAACATAATTTTATCTGTAAATGCCCAAAATTCAGCATCATATCCAGTTAAAGGATTATCTTTTTTAAGAACAAATAGATTTTTAACAGAACTTTTTATACGTGCAAAAACAAAAAAGCAAAAACTTGATGTTATTTCCAAGATGCAACGTCTTGATATTTCAGAAAGAAAAAAGGAAATTTTAAATTTATCAGCTTCTAATCGCCGTGCTGTAGGCTTATCAGATGAGTCTTCATCCCCAGACACAATAATGGCACGCCTGGTCAGGTGCTCCCATGAATTAAAAACTTTTTACATAAATAAAGAAAATTTCTGGGATGAAATAATAACAAAAATTAAAGTTCCCGATGAATACAAAACTTATATGCGTGTTCTTGGTGGTTATCCATTTGCAGTATTGCCAGTAATGTACTCAATAAAAGAATCACAAAAACAATTTTATAAATGGCATCAATCTAAAGAATCTATTGATCTATCAGAAATTCAAATTTATAAACCATCACGAACAGTTCATGCTATATGGTCAACATTAATTGGACAATTATATGAAACTTCTAATTTGGATGAATTTGGTATTCCCAGACTTTCTCAAAAACAAAGACGAGCTCTTGCTGAAATTTTTGCACCAATTTTTTTTCAACAAGACCATGGCTCATTTGATAGACCATCAAAAATAAGTTGGGAAAGAGGTTCTCCTTATTTTTTAACTAATATAGCCGCAGTGTATTATTATTTTTCACACACATTTATCCATGAACAACCAGTGCTTCAGATTAACTATACATTATGGTACACAAAGCGAACTGGAAAACTTGCACCACCAATAGAGCATGGTCCCATAGATGGTTTAACCATTAGGATAACGCTAAGTCCACAAGGCAAACCTGTAATAATGGATTCAATGAATAACTGTGGTAGTAATCATTTTTTTATTCCAAATCCATCTTATGTACAAAGAATAAAAGAGCTTAGCTTTGGAAATAGTGCATTTGTTCCTGGTTGGTTACCAGAAAAATATCCAGTTAGACCATTAGGAATTCATATTTTATCTGGCTGGCATCAAATTAATAGAATTTCATCAGTAAATAATATCGGAAAATCAGAGACATATAAACTTATACCATATGAAGAACTTGAAAATTTAGCTGATGAATCATCCCAAACACGTAATTTTTTTGATTCAAATGGAATAGCAAAAAACTCAGAGCGAAGTAGATATTTATTTCTATTCCCAATGGGTATTCACAATATAGGCAGTATGAGACAAAGAGGACATCATGCTGTTTCTTTGATTGGCCGTGCACATTTTGATGATGCTAATTTTTTTGACTTGAGATTTGTTTTTAAAAATATTGAATAAAAGTAGGAGTTGCTCTCCATTTAAGCTTTAACACCAAAATAATTTAATATTTTTGCAACAATACGTTTAGGAATATCAACATCTTGTACCTCTGATGTCGCCAAATTGGATAAAATAGATTCTGTTATTTGTTTTCTTTGTGTCAAAACTTCTCCTAAAAGTGTTGAGAGTTCAGGTTGTGACTCAATAAGTGGTGCAATATCCTGTTTGCTTATTTCAAGAACATGGGAGTCGGTTAAAGATCTTATACTTGCACTTCGTGGCTCACCTGTTAAAAGAGCCATCTCACCAAAAATATTTTCTGCCCCCAACCGGGCTACTTCAATCTCTTTTTGATCTTCTAATACTATTGATACTGAAACAACGCCTTCTACAATTATAAAAAGCGAATCCCCTTCATCTCCCTGTCTTACGAGCATTTGATTTGCGCGATAGTAATGATGTCTAAATCTTTGGCTGAGAAAACTTCGATCTTCATCAGAAAATGGCTTAAAAAGATCAATTTCTTTTAATAGATTCAAGGACTTGGATGTTTCATCTTCTTCCAAAGGAACATCACTTGTCATATAAATTCTATGCCGCCTCATTGCCAAATGAATACCTGCTCGTTTTAAGTGGATAAAAACGCGATTCCAGACGATTTCATCAATATGATTTTTTAGTTGATACTTATTTGAACTGTAGAAAATACCATACATTGTTGAGAATTCTGTTGTTCCTTTAAATCTTACAAAAGGCAAAGGAACTGAATTTATCTCTTTTACAGAAAGGAGTGCATCTAAAATAATCTTTTTTACCCTATCAGGGGCATGTGATGGATCAATATGAATCATGAAATTATTTTCATAATCTTCATTTGGATAACTATAGTTTGTAATATCATTATCTGATACCAGGCTGTTTGGGATATGATGAACACTGTTATCTCTGCACCTAAGTCTAGTGGAACGCCAGTTAATATCCAAAACTTTGCCTTCTGGTAAGTCTCCAATTTTAACCCAATCTCCTGTACGAAATGGACGTTCTACATTTAATGCAATACCAGAAAAAATATTTGAAATGTTCATTTGAACTGCAAGTCCAATAATCATTGCAAATACTCCTGATGTTGCCAGTAAACCTGTAATGCGTTCATCAAAAACAAAAGCTATAATGCCAAAAATAGAAAGCATCATAATAATAAAAGCAACAAAACGCTTGGCTACTGTTGGTATAGCCCTATTTGTTTTATTTTCAAGAGGTTGCCATACGAAACGTTTGATAGCCATATTTAAACAATATGCTGGTATTAGCCACCATAAAATATCAAAAAACTGTTTCATAAGGCGGACATTTTCCATGCTGGTTTTTTCTATCAATCCATTTAATATTAGAATCTCACAAGCTAAAAAAGTTAAATAACCAAAACATATTTGAATAGACCATATTGCATTTGTATAATTATGAAAAAGAACACGTTTTCTAATAATTATAGATAGAACCATAAGAACCATTGTGCTTATGATCAGGAGTTTTGTTGTAAAATCTCCAGGAAACAATTCAAACAAATGGTTTAAACCAAACTGAGAGCGTTTTATTCTTACTCCAATATTGAACTGAGAATATGTTATAATCCCACTGTTATTGTCTAAATAGTTAGGTTCTCCTAATGCACTTTCTTCAGAAATACTTTGAAATAAATGAACCTGATCAGAAGTCCATCCATAAGATGGATTAAGAACATTGGTAGTATTTATCTGACTAAGTAACAGTTTTTGATCCATCATTCTCATACCTATCATATCAACAACATAAATCAGATGATCTCTATCTAATGATTTGTGATGAAAACTAAAGCCCAATGAATGTTTCCCAAATGGTAATTTATATGGAAATGCGTCAGCTTTAAATCTTCCTTTCAGGTGATACAAATGATAATTAATTCCATCAATTGATACTTTTTCTGATATTCTTTTTAAACCAACAGGGAGAATTGCATTATCGAATACTATATTTTCTGTATCAAGTTCTCCACGAAAACGAAACCAAAGGAAACAGTCAAGTGAAAACAATAATGTATTCATATTTATATCAGACAATTCATTAATGCTTATTCCTGTATAAACTACTCGAGTCTTTGTAAGCCTTTGATTGTCAATTTTAATTACATCTTTTTTAGGCAATTCTGAAGTAGCATGTGTTATATTTAATACCTGTAACTGATTCATGGCAGAGATTATTTTTCCATGTTTGTAAACACCTACAGAAACAGGTTTTGGTGAATCTCCATGTTTATTAAAATAATTATAACCAGTAATGCCTTTGATAGATTTTTCAATATTTGAAATGTTTTTCAACTCATCTCTTATGGCTTTTCTTTCTTCTTTTAAAGGATTTCTGTTTTCTGGATCAATTTTACGTGCAATTGCATGATAAAGAACTTTTGCTGTATCATAGGCAAAAGCTGCATGCCAGCCAGGTTCTTTACCATAACTCCTTATGTATTCATTTCTAAATCTTTGACCATCCTCATTTGCAGTATCATATATTATAGGTGTGATTACATATATTCCATTTGTATAAAAGCCGGGCTGTTCTTTTTCTTTTTCAAAAGAATCAAAGCCTTTTTGAAAAGATTGTGATGCAAAGGCATCGGGTGTAATAATAGGAATTTTCAAATGCCTGTCTTTGATCATTTTTACCAGCTTGATACCCTCGCTGGAATGCATAGCAAGAAAAAGTATTCCTATACTTTTATTTTCCTCCAATTCATTAACAATATTAGCCATTGTTTTATCTTGCTGGAAATCACTAACTATAAAACCTCTTTTATAAGCAATTGAAATACCTAATTTTCTACATTCACTTTCAAAAACATTTCCAAGATAAGCGCCATATTTGAGATCTTCATGAATAATACCGACACTCTTTTTATGCAAAACCTCTTTAACATAAATTGCCAGGTATTTACTCTGTAGATAGTCATTAAATATAGTTCTAAAATACCAGTCGTTATCAAGAGTAACATTAATATTTGTTGATGCAGGTGATATAGCAGGAATTTTAAATTTTTTATAAATATCTCCTGCACGAATAGAACAAGAGCTATAGTGATGACCTATGACTGCAACATAACGATTCTTATTAGCAATGGACTTTGCCATTTCATCTGCCTGTTCTTCTCTGTTTTGGTCATCAAAAATATCAAAGTTTATAGGAATATAATTTGAGGAATATATTTCAGCTAAATGGTTGAAACATAGATTAATCCCCTGAACAAAAGATTTTCCATTAACAGCATATTTACCCGACATAGGGCCTACAACTGCAATTCGAATGGCTTCATCTTTATTTACATGTTTTTTGTAATAAATAACAGGCAAGGTAATCAGAGTAATTATGAATAAAACAATAAAAAATTTTTTTTTCATAAAATGACCTAAAATTATTATAAATTATAGTTTTTTATATATGTTTTTATTTTCTTCTAACCTAATATTATAATTAATGTCAAGGTTCAGAATATTTGTTCAGTAATTATCTCATATACAATAATATAATCAATGGTTTTGGTAACTCTGGTTTGAATTGCATATCAAAGTGGTGCTTAACATCGATTGAAACATATGAATGAAATGTACGCAAATTTGAATTTTCTTTATAAAAAAAACTATATAATATAGGTTTTTTTTTCAATCAATATTAAACAGCATATTGTCATCACTAAGTTTTGTATTTTTTTAATAACTGTGTTATCAGAATTTATTTAGTTTTCATGAATAGAATAACTGAATCAAATTATTGTAAGGAAATTGTATGATGATGAAAAGTATGCAACTAAAATCTAATGTTGGTCATGATGGCATTTTGAGATTACAATTGCCTGTTGACATGCCTAATCAAGAAATTGAAATGGTCATCGTTATTCAAGCAGTCTCGAAGAAAAAAGAATCGCGATATACACCTGTCAAAAATGGATGGCCGGAAAATTTTTTTCAAGATGTTGTAGGTTCCTGGTCAGGTGATTTAGATCGGCAACAGCAAGGTATTTTTGAATTGAGAGAGGAATTATAATGTATTTGTTGGATACAAATGCCTGTATTTGTATTATTAAGAACGTATCTCATCTCCTTATTAACAGACTAAAACAAACTGACTGCAATACCATAAAATTATGTTCGGTTGTTAAAGCAGAGCTTATCTATGGCGCTTATCATAGTGGATTCGTCAAAAAAAATATGAACCTATTAAATATTTTTTTCAAACCCTTTGAATGCCTTCCATTTTAATAAAATAGATTCTCATTTACAAAAAAAAAATTTTGTTATAAAAAAATTTATTTTTATTATTTTTAAACTTTTATACCCAAACAAGGAGAATAGAAAATGAAAAGAAAAACCATTGTACTTTTTGTGTTAATATTATTTTTTTTTACAGTAAACGCAATAGCTTCTAAAAATCTTGAAATTAATATTAAAAACAATCTAATTTCAATAAATGCAACTAAAGTAAAAATTGAAACTATTCTTCAATCAATTGAAACAAATACAAATATTCGATTTGTATGGCTTGAAAAAAAAGAACAAAAAAAATCTTCTATAAAAGTTTCAGACATACCAACAAGTAACATCTCTTTAATAATGAAAAAGTTTGGGTTCGAAAATCATGCTGTTGTATTTGACAAAAAACAAAATGAAATTTTAGTTTATATCCTTCCAAAAGGTATCTCCCCTGATTATTTTATTGAAAAATATCCTTTTATTCAAAATACAGAATATACTAAATGGTCAAAAAATAATTCACTCAACCTTAAAGGTAAACAATTAGAAAATATTTATAAAAATCAAGATAATAAATTTTCAGTTCAATGTATAAAGAATGAGATTATATTAAAAATTTCAAAAAGTGTCTCAAAAAAGGAATATGAACTTGCCTTACAAAAATTTGGATTGCAAGCTTTAAAATCAAGCAGTCTGGAAAAAATTGGATATATCAAAGCAAAAATTTGTGATGGTAAATCTATAAATGATATTATCCCAGCTCTTCAAAAAAGTCTTGAATTTTCAATATTTGAACCTAATTATATTATTAACACTCTTTCAGAGCCAATAAATACTTATCAATGGTATATTAATGATGCTGGTTTTAACAAAGCATGGCCACTAATTAAAAATAATAAATCTGTAAATATTGCTGTTCTTGATACTGGTGTAAATGCAAATCACCCTGACTTACAATCAAAAGTGTTTAAAGGTTATGATTTTTATAATAATGATGAAGATGCTTCTGATGACAATGGCCATGGAACCTTTGTTGCTGGCATTATTGCAGCATCAGAAAAACAATTAGGACTTAAAGGACTTTATGAAAGTGCTAATATAATTCCTGTAAAAGTTATAGGAGAAAAGGGACAGGGAACCTACGAAGATACTGCACTAGGAATTATTTGGGCAGTTGATAATAATGCACAAATTATAAATTTAAGTATTGGAGCTTATGCTTTTTCAAATTTATTACAAGATGCAATAAACTATGCACTGGAGAAAGGATGTGTAATTGTTGCAGCATCAGGAAATGAGGGCCTTGATAAAGAAATTTTTCCTGCTGCCTTTCCAGATGTTATCGCTGTTTCTGCTTTAGGACAAAATGGAAAAATTTGGCTTGATTCTAACAAAGGAAATTATATTGATTTTTGTGCTCCTGGTGAAAATATACTTTCAACTGGATTAAAAGATAGTTATGTTAACTCTAATGGAACTTCAGCATCAGCAGCTATTGTTTCAGCTCTTGCATCAATTCTAATTTCTGAAAAGCCCAATATTCCAGGTATTTTTATCAGGCAAATTATTGCTCAAACAGCAGATGATTTAGGAACAAAAGGACGTGACAAAATTTATGGTTATGGGAAAATAAATGCTTATGCTGCTGTTTCACAAAAAATATCCAATTTTCATGACCTTACTATAAGAAGTGTAAAAATTGAAAATTCAATTATTAAAAAGGGGAAACCAGTTGTAATATCAGCACATCTTGTAAACGTTGGTACATATCCAAAAGAAAACTGTACTGTTATTTTAAGCCAGTTCATTAAAAACAAAAAAAATATTCTTGATAAAAAACAACTTAATATTTCTACAGTTAAAGATGTTATTTTTAAATGGATTCCACAAGATCAAGTAAAAAATGTACAATTTGAGGTAACTGTTAATTGTGAAGATGACTCATATCCTTCAAATAATAAAGCCTTTTCACATTTATTTGACATTGAACAAGATCATGAAATCATTACAATCAAGCATAAATCAGAAGTAGAATTTCCTGTTCATGAATTTATTGCTGGCGAAGCCTGGGAACTTATTCGAAGATACATGGATGTAACACAAAATACAGCAAGAGTTCTTTCGTTTTCAGAAACTGCTGAATTTATGACAGCTGAAAATGTTCATCAAAATACTATTTCTGTTTATGAAACTGAAAATTATTCATCAGAAAATCATGATCTTGTTTTTAAAGGTTCTAAAAAAATGCTGGCTGAATTTGATGATCATATTGGCGAAAGAATTCTGCATGAATGTGGAAAAAGTCTTAAAAGATCAGAATTGGCAAAACCTGTTAATGGCATTTTAAACAATTTAAGTGCACCAGATATTTTAGATTATGTTGCAGAGGCAGGAGAATTAGGGACTGTAAGTCTTTCTTATTCAGGAAAGATTAGAGATGATGCAGCGCAAGGCTATATACTTTCAGAATATTCAAGAGATTTTCCTTTTTCTATTTATTATCACACCATGCAAATGTCTGGCGCAAGAGATGTTGCTTACGAGTTATTTATTGAAGATGTTTTTGATGTAAATCTTCCCTGGGCATGGTGGTCAACAGGCGAGCCATATACCTCAGAAGATTCATATGATGGAGCTGAAAACAATGAGAGCGGTATTTGGGGGAGTCTTACTATTTCAAAATATAAAAAAATAAACCTTGGAAATGATGACATTATTGAAGGCACACATGAAGAAGACGTTTATGAAGTTGTAAGAAATCATTCTCATTTCATGGGAGTGACAAATTCAAGTAATTTTGATCATCATTTCTGGGAACCAGATACATATAATAGATCTGCTTTTAATGATGGCCTATTTATGACTGGTGAGACATCCTGGACTGTTTCTGAAAAGTTATATGCTTTTGCAGTTGAATTGTATAAGCAAGGTAAGAAAGATAAAGCTTTTTATTATTTAGGCCGTGTTGCTCATTTACTTGAGGACATGGGCTGTCCGCCACATGTGCATAATGATCCACATCCTTCATATGCTCCATATGAATATACTATGGGTAAGGTATTTTTTAATGATTTAATTAATGATAGAGAGCAATACATAAAAGGTAGAAGTATTTATTTAAAATGGCATTCAGATACATTAAAAAAAGAATTAAAACCAGGTTTTGAACAAATAACCTCAATGGAAATAAGAGAAAATCCTGATGATTACTTTACTGAAGAAAAACCCCTGAAAATTATTTCTCTTGATGATTTAAGAATTACAGATCCTGAAATAAATAAATCTTATGCTGAATATAAAGATCTTTTGGAAAAGAAAAATGTTATAAAAATAGAAAAAGAATGGGCTAATCGTTCAGATTTATTCAGACTATTTTACTCACTTACAGAGCTTACTGATGATTTTCCTTCAGGAGATTATGATGGTGATATAATAAAAAACAGTAGTAATGATGATTCAGATATGAAAGACTATAATTCATATCATTTTTATGCTCCAGTAATACAACCAGCAATCATTGAACATCTCGCTACTTTATACCTTATGTTTTGGAAAGACACTCACGCATTTGTAAAAAGTAAAGTTACAGATGAAACTGGTCTTCCTGTTGCCAATGTTGATGTTGCAATATTTGAAGAAGATAATGATGTTGCCATTGATATTGTTAAAACAGATGAAAATGGTAATTATGAATTTTTCGATATTGAATCTGAAAAAAATCATTATATAAGGGCTTCAAAAAGTAGCTATATTGGATATACAAGCAACAATTTTCAGACAACTATTGCCAACACAGTTGAAAATATAGATATTTCAATAACAGCAATTAGACCTCTGGTTACAAATCTATTTAATATTGAAGATACAGTTCAAGAAGCTGTATGGACATGGGATGCAGATCAACCTGCCAGTTATAGATATTCCATTGATCAAAATGAAACATGGACACCTTCAGGAGAATTTTCAAATCTACAATCAGCATCCATAGGAGATAATGATGGAAAATGGTATATTCATGTTCAGGCTAAAAATATAGATGACGTTATTAGTGAAGTTTATACTGTATCTGCTAACCTTGATAATACACCTCCTCTTAACCAGGCTTCATTTATTGAGCTTCCATACACTTTAACTAACAAAACTTTTTCTAAATTTATTATTAATAGTGATGAAGGAAGCCATTATAAATATAAAATTGATAATGAATTATTTAGTTCAGAATTTATTGTTGATACTCCTATCCAACTAACAGGTTTAACAGATGGTCCTCATATGATTACTGTTATTGTCAGAGATGATATTGGTAACTGGCAGGAAAAGGATTCTGGAAAAACTTTTCAATGGACTATAGATACTGTCAAACCAATTATTTCTGAACTATATGATGATATAACTCCTGTTAAATCAAAAATCTTTCAATGGGAAATAACTGAAAATAGCAAATACAGATATACTATAGATCAGGACCCACAAGGTATACCTGCTGGAGAATTTTCTTCATTAACATCAATAACAACTGAAGGCCTTAATGGAAAATGGTATTTACACTTACAGGCAATGGATCAGGCTAAAAATTTAAGTGGTGTTAAGACTGTTTCAGCAGTTTTTGATAATTTACCACCAGTCCCAAAATTTGAAAGAAAACCTGAAAATTTTGTAAATACTACTGATGCAGAATTTGTATTACTATCAGAAGATATAAGCTTATACAGGTATAAATTAGATAATAGTATTTTTGGACAGGAAATATCTATTGATAAATCAATTCAACTTAAAGATTTAACACATGGTACACATAACATCCAAATAATCACTGCCGATGAATTAAATAACTGGCAATTAGAAGAAGAGGCTCTTCAATATACATGGGTAGTAGATTTAGTGTCTCCAGAAATTATTGGCCTTATTAATGATTCTAAACCAAAGTATTCTAAAACCTGGAAATGGTCTGCCAATGAAAAATCTACTTATAGGTATGCCATTGACCAAAATGAAAATTGGACTGCAATGGGAGACTTTGAAAATATTACAACAACTACAAAAGAAAATATTAATGGTCAATGGTTCTTTCATGTGCAGGCAAAAGATGATGTTGGAAATATAAGTGAAGTCACAACTGTTTCAGCTCTTTTTGACAATAAACCACCTGTCCCAGAATTAATATCAACTCCAAAAGAAATTGAAAACAATATAATAACATCATTTCAGCTAGTAAAAAATGATGCAACCCATTATAAATTTAAAATTGATAATCTTGATTTTAGTGAGGAAACACCTATTGATGATATTATTCAAATAGAAAATTTACCTGATGGATTACACTCAATAAAAATTATTGTCAGAGATGAAGCTGGTAACTGGCAAACAGAAGATGAGGCTTATAACTATACATGGACTATTGATAGAATTCTTCCTGTAATATCAGGCATTTCAGATGATGAACAACCACTACAATCAAAAACATGGCAATGGGAAGCCAATGAAAAGTGTACATTTCGCTATTCTATTGATCAACAACAAGATTGGCTGGCATCTGGAGATTTTACAAATTTAACTAATATAACAAAAGATTCAGTAAATGGTAGTTGGTATTTACATGTTCAGGCAATGGATGAAGCTGGGAATATTAGTGAAGTCAAGACAGTATCAGCACTTTTTGATAATATTCCTCCATTAGTGCAGTTATCAAAAAAACCTGATCCTTTAATCAATACCAGAGAAATAATCTTTACAATTTCAGATGATGATATTTATCAATATAAATATAGCATAGATGGATCAGAATTTGGAGATGCCATTCCTAAAGAAGAACCTCTTCAATTAAAGGATTTAACAGATGGATTACATTCTATTGAATTTATAGTCAGAGATCTGGCTGGTAACTGGCTATCTGAGTCATCAGCTAATTCATATACATGGATAGTTGATACTGTTAAACCAATCCTTTCTGGTATAGAAAATGATTTAACTCCAGGTCAATCTAAAATCTGGAATTGGACAGCAAATGAAAAAAGTGAGTTTCGATGGCAAATAGATCAAAATCCACAATGGGCAGCAAATGGGCCTTTTACAGATAAAACCTCAGCAATGATTAACGACACTGATGGAACCTGGTATTTACATCTACAGGCAAAAGATTTAGCTGGCAATCTTAGTGAAATTATAAACGTTTCAGCTATTTTAGACAATACACCATCTACTATTCTTTTTCTAAAAGCACCTAAATCATATATAAATACACCTGATATTGTTTTTGAATTAGGCGGCGAAGATGTAACACATTATAAATATAGATTATTACAGAATAATACTGATTTTAGTGATCCCATCATAATAGGTCAGCCTGTTGAATTAAAAGCTCTTGAAGATGGTGCATATACAATTGAAGTACTTGCAAGAGATCAGGCTGGTAATTGGACTTTAGAGTCTTCTTCTCATAAATATGCCTGGAATATTGATACAGTTAAACCTCAAGTAATGGGGCTTAAAGATGACTTTGTTCCCACTAAATCTAAAACATGGCAATGGATTTCTAATGAAGAATGTACTTATAGGTATGTAATTGACCAAAATTTAGAATGGAAGCCATCTGGAAATTTTATGAAAAGATACAGTACTTCATTAAAAAATATGGATGGGAAATGGTACATACATTTACAGGCAAAAGATAGAGCTGGCAATCTAAGTGAAACTAATATTGCATCAGTGATTTTAGATAATACTCCACCTGTAAATATTAATCTTATGGGTACTCCAGAACCTTTAGATTTCAATAAGAGCATAGAAATAAATGTTTCAGGCGAAGATATCTATTACTACAAATATAAACTTGATGAACTTAGTTATTCTGATACCAGAACAATAACACAAACACTAAGCTTAACTAATTTAACTGAAGGATCTCATACATTAACTGTTTTTGGAAGTGATATTGCAGGAAACTGGCAAGCTGAATCAAATGCTACAGTGCATAGCTGGACAGTAAAATACATTATAAAAGGTGATATAAATAATGATGAGCAAATTAACCTAAAAGATGCAATTCTTTCAATTGAAGTTCTTTCTGGCTTTACTCCAATGGTTAAGATATATAATCAGGCAAATATAAATGCTGATAATAATATTGGACTGGCAGAAATTATATTTTTGCTTCAGGAAATAGCTTATTAATAATAAAATTAGGATAAAAAGGCAACACGAGATTATGCCTGGGACCAGAATCATTGGGAAGATCTGTGGGCAGATATCGAAACATTAGATGAAGAAAGTTTCCACTACATGGGTTACAGATATTGTTTCAGTTCAAGAATTAAAAGTTTAGTTTTTTAAGAAGCAATGAAGATTACATTTTCATTGCTTCTTCGGCAGAAATTCCTAATTTAGCTAATACATTAGCTAATTTTTCTGCTTTTTGGCGTTCTTCTTCTTCTCTTTTTTGTGCGGCTTGCTCTCTTTTTTGTGCAGTTTGAGCTCTTTTTTGTTCTATCATTAATTTTTCTTCAGTTCTACGTATTATTATTGCTTGTTTTTCTGCTAACATTTCATTTTTTTTAGCCAAAATTGTTTGTTCTTCAGTTATGCGTTTTACCTCA
>Ga0272440_1001497_pt1 | contig 18986 bp, 11 predicted proteins | sample SSMMMBAug17_FD_192440 | JGI IMG/M metagenome (GOLD analysis project Ga0272440, IMG submission 192440) | Marine sediment archaeal communities from Little Sippewissett salt marsh, Falmouth, MA, United States - SSM-MMB-Aug17 | ecosystem: Environmental > Aquatic > Marine > Wetlands > Sediment ...
GTACGAGTATTATAAACTCATTATATTTTCCTGTTTTCATTTCCATAGTGAGTGATAATATCAGAAACAATTTTTTAATCAAGAAATAATTTATTTTTTTGCAAAAAATACTATCAATAGATATTTCTTTTATATTCAAGTAGTTATTGAGTTAAAAAAATTACACCAACAAATCTGAAAAACTGAAATGCACGGTTTTACTTGAGAAGCTCGAAGATGTTGTATTTCTTGTTATTTCAAATGGTTGCAACGATATATTTTTGTACGCCGTGACCTCTGAAGATGAAATAAAGACACTTTATATTCATCTTCTTCAGTGTAATCATGGTTCAGAAACGAATCAACAAATATTGAATAATGGGGAACTTATATTCAGAGCTTTCATTAGTTAAAAAAGATTGGCAAGATTGAAAACGAATGGATAATAACAACCCATTATTGATCATCATTATATTTAATATGTACAGAGCAGCGACAAAAGATTGCAAGAGTAAAATAATTACTATGCCTGTGCGTATCCCTGAAAATTATCTGCCTTCATTTTTTGTCGTATTTCAGGGTTTTGTCTAATTAATTCAAAAATATAATTCAGCTGTTGCTGAATGATAGATAAAGTTGATTCTTGATTTTCCTGAACTGAATTTTTGAGCATATTGGAATGAATTAAGGGCGATTTCATTTCATTTTGAGTATTGTCAAGATATTGAGACATGTGATGATATTTTTGAATGGCCGCTTCAAACTTCTCTGATGCTTTATCAATAGCTGTTTTTCTATCCCAAACAAGAAAACCAATCATTGCAATAAATGATGTAAATATTGCAATGCTGAAATAAGTGAGAAAATTCATTTGAATATCCATTGATCCAAAGCGGTCATCCATTCGTTTATCCATTGCTGAAAGTCGATCATCAATGCTTTTGTCCATGGCCGCAAAACGATCATCCATTTGCTTGTTCATGGCAGCAAAACGATCATCCATTTGCTTGTCCATGGCCGCAAAACGATCATCCATTTGCTTGTTCATGGCCGCAAAACGATCATCCATTTGCTTGTCCATCGCAGCAAAACGATCATCAATGAGCTTGAGCATCGCTGTAAACCGGTCATCGATTCTTCTGTTCATCGCTTCAAAACGTTCATCCATTCGTTTATTCATCGCTTCAAAGCGTGTTCTCATTTCTAAAAGAATGGCTTTTTGGCCTTCTTCAAGTCTTGTCAGACGTTCAGCAAAGTTGATTTGTTGAATGGTATTCTCTTCAGCAAATACATGCGGCATTTTCAGACTTAAGAATGCGCAAAAGAATATCAGCGTGTACACTAATTTTTGAGCAATGCTGTGCATACAATCCTCCTTCTATTTTCGTAGCGCGGCATAGGTACATGCGGGAAATAAAGTTTTGAGACGTCGTGGTTTTTGCTTGGCGATGAAAGTTTATTTTACCAGACTTCGCGCTGCCATAAATAATCCGGCAAGAACAATCACTATCAAAAAAAACATTTGAACAGATAATTCTTTTAAAAGCGTCTGCTTCTGTTGATCAATCGTTTTTTGAGAAAAATGAATTTTCAGTGTTCCAATAAGAATATCATTTTTAATAAGCTTACGCGTTTTCTCAATATTTGTACCTTTTGGGTTGCCCTGACAATTAATCAATTGACCTGAAGCATCTTTTGTTATACAAAACAATAATTGTTCAGTGGAATTGGCTATTTTTTCATTAATCGAAATTGAGTGAATCATATGCTGATCTTTCATCTCAACTTTTGCGATATCCATTAAACGGCCAATTTCAAAATTCCATAATGGGGTGGTCAATAGGGTTCCCAATCGTTCACTGGTTGAAGTACAATAAGAAAAAAGATGGGCTTCAAGGCTTGACTTACGGCTTATGTATTCTTTGATTCCTAAGCCGATCAAGGCTGCAACAGTGATCAAACTGATCATTAGAAATGACTTTGAAAAGCCTTTTTTGTTTTGATTATGTAATTTCATGGTTTTACTCCTCCAAAACTGTTATTTTGTAACATAAAATCATGAAGACCATTTTAAATAAAAATTTTTAATTTGTCAAAATAATAATTTACAATTCACAAATTATAAAAAATTGGGTGATCGTTATGAAACAAGCAAAAGAACCAACAACAATCTACACACTTATTATTCGGATAGTTATGTGTGTATCTGTAATTTCAGCAGGTTTTTTAGGCATGAAAATGCTGGAAAAATTAAAAAAACCACCGGCTGAAGCCAGGAATCTTGAAAAACCGCTCAGGGTTTTGGCCCGACGAATGATTCCACAGGATATTCCAATCTCCATAAAAGGATATGGTGAACTCCAGGCACGGGATGAAATAACGATTTCACCAGAAGTTACAGGTCGAGTAATGCATATACATCCCCGACTTGAGGTGGGGGAGATCATTCAAGCATCAGAAGTATTATTTCAAATTGATGAGCGCAACTATGCAGCTGCGGTGAAAGAGCTAAACGCCATGGTCGCTCAAGGAGAAAACAGTATCCATCGACTGAAAACCCAATATGCAATTGACAAGAAGCGCCTTAAAACGAGCAAGAGAAATATGGAGTTATCTAAAGCGGAATTTTTTCGCGTGAAACGATTATTTGAAAAAAACAAGGTTGGAACACAATCTCAGGTTGATGCGACTGAAAAGCAATACAATAGTGCGACAGATCAATACCATCTTTTGTTAAAAGCAGTCGAACTGTATCCGATCCGGATAGACGAGGCCACAAATGCATTGACTGCCAATCAAGCCAGGTTGGATGTTGCACAGACAAACTTGAAACGATGTCACATTCGCGCCCCTTTTGATGGTCGCGTCAAATATGCTCGCGTTGAAAAAGGTCAGTTTGTAAAAGTGGGGCAGCACCTGCTCACCTTTTCAAATGATCAGAAATTAGAAATTCAAGTTCCGGTGGATAGCCTGGATGTTCAAAAGTGGCTAGTATTCAAACAATCTACGAATAAAACCCTGGCCTGGTTTGATGACTTACAGCCTGTCACCTGTCGTATTCATTGGACAGAAGCGCCGCCTGATCAATATTTTAAAGGAACTTTGCATCGTGTTGTTGAATTTGACAGACAAACGCGAACCATTACCCTTGCAATTCATGTGGACGCAAAAAATACAGTATTAAAAAATGATTCGTTGCCACTAGTCCCTGGCATGTTTTGCATGGTAGAAATACCTGGAAAAACATTAAAACAAGTATATCAATTGCCCAGATGGGCGGTGACTTATGAAAATACTGTGTATGCTGCACAAGATAACCGCTTAAAAACAGTACCTGTAACTGTCGAAAAGTTGGCGCCTGAAACTGCCATTATCTCCAAAGGAATTTCACCACATGACGTCGTCATTGTAACGCGATTGACCGATCCCATCGAAAATGCGCTTTTAAATATTGCTTTTGAGAATAAATAGGGGTGCCAGGTAATGTAGTCAGTGATTTTTTTGAATTGGATAAATCAAAGTTATACGATCCTATTAATGAAAGCTTAAAAATACAAAAATTCAATGAAACCAACGCATTCATGATGGCAACTTGAAAATTTGTCAGGAATTAAAACTATGAGACGAGTATTAGAAGCCTTTGCTGGAAACACTGTCTTTGCAAACATTGTGCTGATGTTAATATTTTTGTCAGGCGCATTGGCAGTAAAATCAATGATTCGAGAAATCTTTCCGGAATTTTCTCTGGATATGATTTCAATTTCCGTGCCTTATCCAGGTGCAGATCCAGAAGAAGTGGAAGAAGGGATCAGTCAAAAAATCGAGGAAGCATTGGAAACAGTTGATGGTATCAAACAATACACAACAAAATCCAGTGAAAATGTTTCCCAAACACAGATTGAAGTTAAGGAAAACTATGATGTTTCAGATGTTTTGGATCGGGTTCGATCAAAAGTTGATGGCATCTCTACTTTTCCTGTAGATGCTGAAAAGCCAATTATCTCTGAAATCATTTTGAAAGAGTCTGTGGCAGTAATTTATCTGGCGGGTCAAATGAGCGAGCGACGTCTTAAAGAATTGGCAGAACAGTTTAAAGATGAACTCAAGCAGTTTCCTGAAATTTCACAAGTGGCTGTTTTTGGTACCAGAGATTATGAAATCAATATTGAAGTTTCTGAAGCCCGACTGCGGGAATATAATTTAAGCTTTGACCAGGTTGCACAAGCAGTTCGTCAAAGCAATCTTAATCTGGCAGGCGGAACGATTCGAACCCAGGGTGAAGATATTCGCATTCGGACTGTCGGGCGTAAATATACTGGCGAAGCGCTATCCAGTATTGTTGTTTTGGCAAGACCAGATGGCGATATTGTTAAACTTGATCGCATCGCAACCATTAAGGATGACTTTTCTGAAGACAATATTCAGGCCACTGTCAATGGCAAACGATCTGTTTTTCTGATTGTGCAAAAAACCAAAGAAGAAGATGCGATTGCTATTTCTCGTACCATTCGTAAGTATGTCAAACAAAAACAGGCCCAACTACCTGAAGGAATTGTTGTAAAAATATTGTTTGAAAGTACTGATATGCTTCGTGCGCGGATTAACTTACTGGTAAAAAATGGCATTTTGGGTTTATTTCTGGTGTTTTTTACGCTCTGGTTGTTCCTGGATGCACGGTTGAGTTTTTGGGGAGGTATGGGAATTCCAATTTCCATCGCCGGCGCGCTGGCTATCTTGTGGGGAATTGGCGGCACGATCAATATGATTTCGTTGTTTGCGCTAATTATGGTGTTGGGAATTGTTGTCGATGATGCCATTGTTGTGGGTGAAGCCATATTTCTTCATCGACAAAATGGTGCGCCGCCATTAAAAGCAGCAGTGGATGGTGTTTGTGAAGTCGGTCTGCCAGTTTTTTCTGCTGTTGTTACAACCATTGTTGCATTTATTCCGCTTGCCTGCATTAGTGGAATTATGGGCAAATTTATTCAGATTTTACCGATGGTGGTCATTGCCTGTCTCATTATTTCATTAGTGGAATGCCTGATTCTGTTACCAGCGCATTTGAGCGAACTACCCGATCCCAAGCCAACCCAAAAAGCGAAAAACTTTTTTGTAAACCAAATTCAGACGTTGCGAAGGTATCCGATAATACTTCTCGAATGGTTGATAAACAAAGTTTATGCACCATTCATCGCTGTGGCTTTAAGATGGCGTTACGTTTCTTTATGCACAGCTATCGCTATTTTGATGATGGTTATCGGCCTGATGAATGGGGGACTTTTAAAATTTGAAGTTTTTCCTCAGCTTGATGGGTTTATATTAACAGCAACAGTTGAATTCCCAAATGGCACACCATATGAAGTGACCCAACAGGCAGTAAAGGAAATCGAAAAAGCGGTCATACGTCTGGAAGATCAGGTTCAAACGACATCTGGTGAACCCTTAATACAGGATGTCCTTGCCCTGACCGGACAAACTGTTGGAGATATGGTTCAAATTGGTCCCAATTTTGGGGTGGTTCAAACTGTCTTTTTACCATCAGAAAGACGTGGCATTCATTCCAAAGAATTAATGGTCAAGTGGCAAGATGCTGTACCAGAGATTCCGGGTATTAAATCCCTGACATTCGAAGGCATGCAGGCAGGACCACCTGGCGCACCTATTGAAATCTGGATTCAAGGACGTAATCTGGATACGATACTTGCTGCTGTTGATGATTTAATGGAAAAGTTACATCAATATGATGGTGTATTCCAAATTCGATCAGATTTCAGTCCAGGAAAAAATGAAATGCGATTACAACTTAAGCCAGAAGCCAGAACTCTTGGCCTGACAGTCAACGATCTGGCTCGACAAATCAATGCGGGTTATTATGGTGATGAAGCCGTTCGACTTCAGCGCGGAAAAGATGATATTCGCGTTAAAGTTCGATATACATCAGAAGAGCGCAGTCGTCTTTCTGATTTGTCAAAGGTACGTATTCGAACACGATCCGGCCATGAAGTTCCATTGCTGTCTGTTGCCAATATCAGTTTTTCACCTGGATACTCAACAATTATCCGAACTGATGGCATGCGTCGGGTTTCTGTAAGTGCTGATGTAAATACCAAAAAAACAAATGCCAATGAGATCATAGAAGCGTTGTCAGGAAAATATTTTGATCAATTGAAACATAAGCATCATGGGATTCATATCGCACTTCAAGGAGAAAAGAAAAAAATGAGAGAATCCTTTGGAAGTTTGTTCGTTGGTTTCCCATTAGCAGTGATTGGAATATATATCATTATTGCCACGATGTTTCGATCATATTTACAGCCGTTTATTATCTTGTTTACCATTCCTTTTGGCATTATTGGTGGTATCATGGCACATTTTGCATTGAAATTTAATTTATCGATCATGAGTATTTTTGGAATGGTCGCCCTTGCAGGAGTTGTTGTCAATGATGCCATCGTATTAATCGAACGTGTTAACGAAAACTGGGCTCAAGGCATGCCTTTCTTTGACGCTCTCGAGCACGCTGGCAAACGTCGATTTCGTGCAATCTTTCTGACTTCAATCAGTACAATAGGCGGACTTGCTCCCTTAATATTTGAAACAGACCTGCAGGCCAGGTTTTTAATCCCAATGGCGTTGTCCATTGCTGGTGGTGTTTTATTTGCTACAGTTTTGACATTGGTACTGATTCCAAATTTACTGGTCATTTTAAATGACTGTCGCAGGGCATTCTATCGATTCAAGTATGGTTTATGGCCAAGTCGAATTTCAGTTGAACCTGCCCTGACGCGAAATATTCAGGAGGAAAAATGAAACGAGATTCAAACTTAAACCTGATATGGGTGCTTTTATATTTTTGCGTTTACTTTTATTTATTGACTGGCAATATATGGGCGGATGAAGCCCAAAAAGGACGATGGCAGACAATACGCATTCTAGATTTACAAACTGCGCAATGGATTGCACTGGCAGAAAATGCAAATTTTGCAGCCTCAACTGCAAGGATTGGCCAGGCATTTGCCCAAAAGGAACAGGCTCATGCAGCCTATTGGCCAACAATAAACGTCTCAATGGCTGCTTCACACTATAATATGTCCAACTCCTTATTTGAACAACAATTGCAATCCGCAAGACTTGTCAATCCTTTAGCAGAAATTGATGATCCTGTTGAAAACTATTCATTCAATTTTTCTATTTCTTATGTCTTGTTTGATGGCTTTTTAAGTAAACATCAATTTCTTGCTGCAAAAATGGGGCATGAAATCACTAAGGTTCAACATCAAAATGCAAAACGTTTGTTACTTCAGCAAGTTGCGAATCTCTTCTTTCGTTCGCAACTTGCAAGAGAAAATGTTGCGATTGCACAAGCCAACATTGATTTTTATAAACAAAAACTTAAAGAAGCACAAGCGCGTCAGGATATTGGTTCTGGCTCCTTAAGTGATTCTCTTAACTTTCAGGTTCAATTGAATTCTGCCAAAACAACCTTGATTCAAACCAGAGAAATCTATCAGCTTGCCTTATTGGAGATGGCAGATGCACTGGGAATACCCAATTTTTCCAAATCAATTGACCTGGCGAAGTTAGAGGCCGAAATGTCAGAAGAATTGGAAACTCCTGATGTTCAACAATATATTGATCAAGCGTTTGAAAATCGGCCAGATGTTTTGCTGTATGATAAAATGATCAAACAGGCAAAAGTACAGGAAAAAGCATCAATGGCATATAATTATCCCTTTTTAAAAGTCAGTGCGGTTTATCAAGGTGATCGAACCGATAATTATCAATGGCAGGATGATGATTTTGGCAATACTGTCACTGCAAATTTAACGTATCCAATTTTTTCGGGGGGGTATTATCAAGCAAAAACTAAGCAGGCCCGATATCGTATCAAGGAAACAGAAAATAACTGGCAATATATTTCAAAAAAAATTGATACACAGGTTCGTCAGGCAATTACAAGTGTTAAGGCGGCACAGGCACAATTGACGCTTCAACAAGATAATGCCAAATTAGTCAAGCAGAACAGGGATCTTGTTGAAAAGGAATATGCTGCCGGTCAAAATTCGTTGGTCAGATTGAATGAAGCTCAGCGTGATTTAATAACAGCAAGAAGTCGCCTCGCAGCGGCTTTGGTTTCATTGCATCAGGCATGGCAAAATTTACTGGCTGCAACAGGTGAAATCTTATTGGCTTTTGAATAATCTGATGTTTTAAGATCTTTTCATGAACTTTCTGTCATTCAAAAAGAAACGAGTAAGGAATGCGCGAAAAATAAATTCCTCATTTAAAATTGTTCATTTTCGTTTTTGAACCATGATTACACTGAAGAAGATGAAAAAGATGAATTTAAAGTGTTTTTATTTTTTACATCATCCAAACAACATTTAAAATATTTGAAGGAAAAAGTTATGCCTGCACATACACCCAAAAAATTATCTATACTTGGTGCCACCGGCTCAATTGGACAAAGTACGCTTTCAGTCGTTGAACAGTTCCCTGACCTCTATCAAGTTGAAGCACTTGCAGGAGGTACAAATATTGAACTGTTACAACAACAGATTATTAAATTTAAGCCAAAATGTGTTTGTGTTTTGGATGAACAACATGCCTCGCAGTTAAAAAAAATAGTCCAATCTTCTGTAGATATCTTATGTGGACCTTGCGGTTATGAACAAATAGCTTCTTTTTCGAGTGCCGATATGGTTGTATCTGCTATTGTAGGCGCAGCAGGTCTTTTACCCACAATTTCTGCCATTCGTTCTGGTAAGGATATTGCATTAGCAAACAAGGAAACACTTGTTATGGCAGGTGAAATTGTGATGCACGAAATAAAAAAAAACAATGTCCAACTGTTGCCAGTGGACAGCGAGCATAGCGCTATTTTTCAATGTTTGGAAGGACATCAAAAATCAGACTTGCGCCATATTCTTCTAACAGCTTCAGGCGGACCTTTTCGAAATCGCGAAATATCGACATTTAAAGCAATACTTCCTAAAGATGCCTTGAAACATCCCACCTGGAACATGGGAAAAAAAATCACTATTGACTCAGCAACCCTTATGAATAAAGGCTTAGAGGTTATTGAAGCCCATTTTTTATTTCAAGTACCGGCAACAGATATTCAGGTAGTTGTGCATCCCCAAAGTATTGTACATTCAATGGTCTCATATCATGATGGAAGCATTATTGCACAATTGGGTATTCCGGATATGAAAGGAGCAATCGCATATGCGCTATCCTATCCCAATCGATTACCTCTCAATCAACCGGAGCCGAATTTTTTTGAAATACAAGCACTGAACTTTTATCAACCCGACCTAAAAAAATTTCCCTGCCTATCCCTGGCATATGATGCATGCATAAAGGGAAAAACATATCCGGCTGTTTTGAATGCTGCCAATGAAATTGCAGTCGATGCTTTTTTGAATCATCGAATTGGCTTTATGGATATTCCCCGATGGATTGAAAAAGCACTTGCGCTTCATGCACCAACAAATGAAACAGACTTAGATAGTATTATTCATGCAGACCAGTGGGCAAGAAATAGTGTTAAACAGTGGATTCAGGACGAATGATTCGTGTGATTATATATACGACAAAAAAATGTTTCAGATTAACTATCATTATTTTAAGTGTCTTCCTGGTTATTGCCTGTTCGGCCTTAATTCTTGCACCACGTTTTTTTAACGCGGATTCGTTTAAACATCATATTGAAGACATTCTCATGACACATCTCCAGCGTGTTGTTCATATACAGGATGTGTCTATTTCATTTCTGCCTGACATTCATATTCAATTATCCGGTATTACAATTAGTGATGCTGCCAGTTTCAGTCAATCACCTCAGATAGAGGGAGAATCCTCTGACATCTATCTTGAAATCTGGCCTTTACTAGAAAAAAAGATTGTCATTAAACGCATCGTATTTCGTGATTTGTCCTTAAAATTGACCCGATTGGCAAATGGCAAAAATAATTGGTCTGATCTGATCAACTTTGAAACGATCTCAAACGAATCAGCAGCTAATAATCAACAGGCTTTTAGGTTGCAAACCCATCTTAACATTGCAATCAAGAATGCCAGCATTGATATTGAGGACGCACAGACCAAAAGACACATAAGAATCTCTCATCTTGACTACCAAAGCACAGGTTTTATACAAAATATCATTCATCTTAGTTTTGATATGACAACAAAATTTCCCATAAAAAAGAACGTTTGCTACATTGATACGCATACAGAACTTAATGGCCGCGCCAGTTTTTTGTTCAAGCAAGGTCGATACTCTATAAATGATGCCCATTTAAAAATAAATGCCACAGGTTTATTTCCTGATGATCATTTTGTGGAAAGTCATCTTGATACTAAAATTGCACTATCATATGAGCATGGCGCCCTTGAACTTTCAGATATGCAACTTCATATCAAGGATCTACTTATAAAAGGTAATATATATGCAAGAAATCTTTTTACAATTCCTTCTGTATCTGGCCAGATAAGTATGAAAACACAAAATCTCGTTGAAACACTTTCTTTTTTGCCACACAAAATTGGATTTAATGGCCCGCTTACTGCGGATATTCTTTTTCAAACGCGAGGAAATACACTGGAATCATTAATAAAAGAATCGAAAATTGAAATAAACACAAACACGGGTGCCGGGAATATTGTTTTACCCAACCATAGTGGTGATACAGATAACATCATGTTGAAACAACTCAATCAAGCAAATTTAAGCATTCATATGTCACCGCTTAAAAATTTTCAAAATTCAGGATTTCAGTATGGCTTTCAAACAAAACTTGATGGAAAAATCAGAGAACTCGATTCATTACTTGATATGACATTTCAAACACAATCACATGTGTTATTTGGACCGGATTTCGATAATATTTGTCTAAATGATGGTGGTTTTAATATTCAAGCGCATTGGAAAAAACTGTCTGGCGCGCCATATGTGATTAAAGGCAATGTTTCAGGAAATTTAAAAACCAGGCGGGCACAGATAAAAAATGTCTCCATCCAAGGACCGCTCGTTAATGGTCATTTGCGCACTGAAATAATTTTACATAAAAAGGAACCCGCAATCCAAAGTCATGTCAATATAAAAATAGATCAGGTCAGAAAAGTTTTTCAGGCGTTTTCTCTTGAAATGCCAAAATTCAATGATCCTTCAGCTTGCAAAAAAATTGCATTTGATGGAGATATTCTTTTGACAGCCGATTATCTGCGATTGCCAAAAATGACTTTCTCAATAGATGATTCGGATCTTATCGGTGAAATTATTTACCAGTATCATACTTCAAATCTGAATTTTAATATCACCGCCAATCATTTAGACCTTGACCGGCATTGGATTCGTCAGACAAAGCAGGTTAATTCAAAATCAAGCGAAAAGGCTTTGACTGTTAATGGCATCATCCAATTCAATGATTTACGTATGTACAATTTGTCTATTGATAAAATGCATGTAACGTATTCCGCAAACGATCGCATTTATCGGTTTTCTCCCATACATGGTCAGATGTATGGTGGAAAATTCAATGGACACCATACTTTTGATTACCAGCCAAAAGTGCCAAAGTCATCCCTGTTGCTTTATTGTCAAGATATTAAAATAGATCAATTTTTGAAGGATTACAACCAGTTTGATCGGATTGCCGGTTTACTGAAAATGAAAGCCTCGTTATCCTGGGATCTGAAAAAAGGTCGTATGGTTCGATCTACGATTAATGGAAACGCAAAGTTTGAGTTATCCCAGGGGATTATCAATGGCATTCAAATTGTCCCTACTGATGTTCAAAAACAAATTCTTGAAATACATAAAAAACAGCCTTTAGATATTCCAAAGCAGCAACATTTGGATAAAATTACGGGTCTTGTCAGATTTCGAAATGGCTGTATGCATAATTCCGATTTGATAGCCTATGCAAAAAGATTGTGTATTAAGGGAAAAGGGGATTTCAATATTCCCAAAAAAGAAATAGACTATATGTTTTATGTTGGCATTGCTCATTTTCCAATTATTCCTTACCATGTAAAAGGGCCAATTAATGATGTTAAAACATATCTTGACACATCAGAATTTTTGAAAATCGCAGTGTCAGGTTTTTTTAATCAGGCTGGAAAATTAGGTTCAGTAACAATAAAAGATACCCTTGAGCTTAGTGGCAAGGCTTTGGATATGAATACAGATCCTTTAAAAGAAACAGTAGAAAAAAGTTCTGAAACAATTAAAAAAACATTTGATAAAAGCTCTGGAACCATAAAAGAAACATTGGTTGTCGGATCAGATATTATTAACGCTGGAAAAGATGCGTTTCAATCGCTGGGAAATCGCTTAAAACAATTTTTTTTCAAACAAGATCGTGAAGAAAAACCATAAATGGAATGTATGATTGATACTGAGACGATCACGTATGACCATTGTCCGCTTCTTCTAATGTAAACATAAATGACGTTCCCTTACCAATAACACTATTTACCCAGATTTTTCCCCCATTCTTTTCAATAAAATCTTTACACAAAATTAAGCCCAAACCGGTCCCACGTTCGCCGCCTGTTCCTTTTTTACTTTTCGTTTGCTTTAGGGAGAATAAGCTTGAAACATTCTCTGGTGACATACCGATACCGGAATCAGTGACAGATACTTCGATTCTATTCTCATTTTTTTTAGCGTCTATGGTAATCGTTCCGCCGGAATGGGTAAATTTGAGTCCATTGGAAACTAAATTTCGAACAACAGTTTGAATCATATCTTTATCTGCCTTTACCTGATAATCTGCTGGAATATTGTTGATTATTTCTATTTTTTTACTTTTCTGATGTTCCTTGAATAATTCCACTGATTGTTCTATCAGTTTTTTGAGTGATAGATGAACGGGAGCAAAGGTTATACCACCGCGTTGAATTCTGGACCATTCCAATAGGTTTTCAAACAATTTCAATGCATTTTTGACTGAAAGTGATAAATTATTTGTAAATTTTGTCAATTTGGGGTCATCGTATTTTTTTACCATATGTTTAATCAAATCAGTTGACCCGACGATAGGTGTAAAAATCCCACGCATATCATGGGAAATAACTGAAAAGAATTTATCCTTTGTGACATTGAGAGCTTCAAGTTCTTTTTTCTGTCGTTGTATTGTCAGATGTGTCGTAATACGAGCAAGCACTTCATCCTGTTGAAATGGTTTCGTGATATAGTCCACACCTCCAGATGAAAACCCTTTGACTTTATCCATTGATTCTGAGAGTGCACTGATAAAAATCACAGGAATATCACTGGTGGTCGGATTTTGTTTTAATCGCCGACAGGTTTCATAGCCATCCATGCCTGGCATCATAATATCTAATAAAATCAAATCGGGCTGGCCGGCTTCAACAGAAATTAAAGCGCCTTCACCATCAACTGCAATTAAGATTTCAAAACCAAAGTCATTCAGATAATCAATCAAAACACTCAAGTTTGTGGGGGTATCATCAACGAGCATAATCGTTGCTGTGTCTTCATTCATCTTAGTATTCATCAAGGTATCCTCCAATTAATCCCTTAATTTCATTAATATTAAATTCATTTGCCAGCGCATAAAGTTTGCTTCCAAATTGCGCTGTTTTGGCATTATCTATAAGCGATTTTGCTTGTTTTTTTATCCGCAATATATCGCCCTTGATTGCCAATTGATTTAGTGTTTCAAGCATTTCCATGGATGGAGGTAAAAATTTAGACGATTCTTCATTGGTAGGTGTAACTGTTTTATGTGTGGCTTCTGTTTCAATGTTCAAGTAATTCACCAACTTTGACAATAAATCATCCATTTGTACAGGTTTGGAAATAACATCATTGCAGGTCACTTCAAAGCATTTGTCCACAGATTCGGGAGTGACATTGGCTGTTACTGCAATCACAATGGTTTTTTTCAATATAGGAATATTTCGAATCTGTTGACAGGCATCATACCCATTCATTCGTGGCATGACAATATCTAAAAGAACAACATGGGGCAAATATTCAACCGCTTTTTCCAGTGCATCAGCACCATCGACAGCTTCAAACAATTGAAAACCAAAGGGTAGCAGCATATCTTTAAGCATCATTCGATTATTGGATTCATCATCAACGATGAGAACTTTATAAGGCCTGCCCGACATTGGCGGCAATGATATTGTATTTGATTCAATGCTTTTCGAGCGCTGTTTGTCAACTTCATCAAAGGAAATCGAAAACCAGAATGTACTTCCTTTGTCTGGCTCACTTTTTAGATGAAGTTCGCTGTCCATCATATGAATCAGGCGTTTGCTAATTGCCAGTCCAAGACCTGTTCCCTCTCTTCGGGAAATGCTTGAGTCGATCTGTCGGAAAGAATGAAATATTTCTTTTTGATGTGATTTAGATATCCCTACACCTGTATCTTCAACAGTAAAACAAAGATGATTATTTTTTCTGGTGATTTCAAAGGTCACATTTCCTTTTGCTGTAAATTTCACCGCATTTCCCAATAAATTCAGTAAAATCTGGCGAAGACGTTTATCATCGATCAGGATGGCTTCTGGTAAATCTGATGCCTTGTTAAAGAGCAACCCGATATTTTTATTCGCCGCACGTATACGAACAATTTCATAAATATTATCTAAAAAATCATTTAGAAAAACAACTTCCGGATGCAATTCCATTTTTTGAGCCTCGATTTTGGACAAATCCAAAATATCGTTAATCAGCAATAACAAATGTTCACCGCTGCGATGCATCACAGAAAGCGCATTTTTTTGAGTTTCGGTCAACGCGTTGTCTCGTAAAAGAATTTGTGTATAGCCGAGAATACCATTGAGCGGTGTTCGGAGTTCATGGCTCATATTGGCAAGGAATTCTGTCTTGGCTTGATTGGCAGATTCGGCCTGTTTTCTGGCTTTATTCAATTCATGAGTTCTAATTTTTACGCGCTGCTCCAGTTGTTCATTCAATAGTTGAAGTTCTTGATTCAGGCGATTCAATTCTGATTCATAATTTTTTCGTTCTGTCACATCTCGAGATAAACAAAAATAAACTTCTTCTCCAGACCACGTTCCCTTTGTCATTCGAGTCTCAACATAAATTATCTGATTGTCATTTGTTAAGAAACATTCTGGAAAGTTCAGGGGATGATCTGAATTTGTTTTTGTATGTGTCTTTTCATTTAAAGGTGCCAACTGTTCGATATGATTATCTTTCAGGGATTCATATCCATAACCTAGAACGGTTTCAACCATTGGATTGAAGTGTCTAATTGTGCCATCGATGGTGATAATAAATAAAAAATCTTCTATGGAATCAAACAAAATTTGAAAATTCAGACGATTGGCTTCAAGGTCTGCCTTCGTTTGTCGGAGTTCTGATTCCGGACGAATGAGAGAAACCTGTTCTTTTAGAACAACAGCGTCAACTTCACCACTTTGAATTGCCTCGATAACTGCTTCAGCGCGCTCAAGGCGTTTTAGTAACGTATTATAGTCTGGATTATCAGACATTGAACATACCCAATCTTTAATTCAAAATAATATCTTTTAAAATCCTTTCCACATCTCGAAAATCTAGGATCAAGTATGGCTCCCCTGTTCCTAAAACAGCAGAGCCACGCAACATGGGATTATCTTTTAAAAACTCATGCTCAAAAGGAATGACGACAACTTTTACTTTATTATATACTTGATCCACATTACATGCCATCATGTGCCCCTGTTCATCTTCAATCACAATGACTCTGCCAGTATTGTGATTGTTTGTTGTTGGAAGTGTTTCATATGAAACAGGGTTAAACAACTCCTCAAGATTTACATAAGGTAAGAGATCGTTACGATATTCAAAAAAACTTTTTTGACGAAATGCATGAATGTCCACTTTTTCATCATCCAAAATTTCTCTCAAGCACCGATATTCTATACCATAAGTTTGTTTTCCGGCTTTGACCAGTAAAATATCCTGTGTGCGATGGCCTTCGCTCAAAGGCAATGATATATCAAGAACCGTGCCATTTCCAATTTCAGAATCCATAAATATCCGACCGCCTTTTGACTCAATTGCTGTTCTTACGACATCCATACCAACACCACGGCCTGAAACATCAGAGACCTGATCTTTTGTAGAAAAACCGGCTTCAAATATCATATGAATCAATTCGGATTTATCGAGCTGATCTTTCTGTTGAATCAGTCCTTTTTTTATGGCTTTTTTACGAATGACTTGTGGATCAATCCCTTTGCCATCATCTTGAATATTTATGCTCAAACGATCTTCATTACGTTCTGCACGGATATCTAATTGACCGGCAGCGGGTTTTCCAATTTTTTTTCGTTCTTCTGGTAACTCAAATCCATGATCCAAAGAATTTCGAATAATATGAACCAGCGGATCATTCAGTGAGCGAAGCAAATCTCTGGGGATTTCAATTTCTCCACCGCTAATGTTCAAGTCCACCTTTTTTCCCAATGTATCACTCAGCGAACTTACCATTGGTCCAAGACGCCGAAAAACATCATTTAGTTGCCGGTTGGATAAAAGATTTAATTGACGTTCTAAAGCATTAACATGTTTGTCTAGATTGGAATAATTGTCCTGCAAATAGCGACGATAGCGCGCTGGAACATGAGTTCCCATCTCCTGAATTAAATTTTCAAAGGCGTTTCGATCTGCAACTAGATCTCCTGTGCTGTCAGTCATTTGCTGAAGTGCTGAGGAAGAAATTCGTAAATATTCTTCTTTCTTTTCCTCAGTTTTTACTTGTTTTGCCTGCACGTCAGCGACTTGCTGTTGAGATTCAGGCGCTTTTTCTGTATCAGTCGACTCAATACTTTTCTGTGCTTCAGCCTCTTCCATGATTTCAATACTTGCAGCAGGTTTGATACATTCATCCCAGAATCTACGAAATGCTTCTTCAACGACATCAGGAGACATATCACACAGGTCTTTAACAATATCCCAACTCAGAAGGAACCCGGGTTTATTTAGGATGGTTTCTATTTCATTGAGTTCATTTTTCAATGTCTCCAAATCCAACAATTTGCAAGCACTTTCTCCCTGAGTGGCAACTCTTTCAAGCCCTTCTAATTGATTTTTTACCAGGTTGGTAATATCGGTATCCCCAATTTTCACACTTTTTATTTGATTGTGACAGACCGGTATCTGATAAAAAGTCTTTTCTGATTGAATGTCTTCAAGCAGACGTTTCATTTGGCTGCCAATTAACAACATTTCTTTCTGATAGGTTTCTTCATGGTCATTTTTGATAACATTTTTAAGATCATTAAACAATGTTTCCAATTCCGCAAAGTTTAACTGATCATATTTATGAGAAATGGATTTAATTTGATTAATAAAATCAACAAACTCCTGGCTTTCAGGCACAGTAGTATCTCTTGTCTTAACAAGCGCTTCCTGTGTGAGACGAAGACCATCAAGAATACATTGCGCTTCTTCTTTATTGAGTCCTCGGCCACTTTCCTGCCAGGGTTTGAGACATCCTTCAAACTGATGGACAAAATGAGACATGGATTCCAGTCCAACAAATCCACTAGCGCCTTTAATGGTATGTAAACAGCGAAAAATCGCATTGACACATTTGGGCGAATAATCGTTAGAACTGAGACGGTCGATGGTCTCATCCACCAGGGATAAACTATCCTGAATATATTCTTCAATCATCTGTTCGTTCATATCAAGCCCTACAAAACGTTAGAATTTGATTATAATTAGCCGGTTTTTCGGCTCACCTCTTTCAGTTTTTCAATCCAGTATAATTTTTTCTGGTATACCCGCTCGATAGCCGGTTCTAATTGATCAAAAGACACTGGCTTGAAAAACAATTCCGCGACATTCAAATTTCTGGCTTGAAAAACTGTTGTAGAGTTTTTTTCGCCAGTAATTAAGATAAAACTTGTAGTTCTGCGTCTATTCATCATTTGTTTAATCATTTCAAATCCATCGATATGTGGCATATTGAGATCAGTTAAAACCAGTTCACTTGGCTTTTTGATAAAATGTTGGATGGCACGATAGGGATCGGTAAAAGAGATAACATCATGTTCGGTCAATTCGACCATTCCGCTGATTGTATCGACGATTTCAGGGTCATCATCTACAACAATGACTTGTAACTTATTTTCGTCCATTCAGTGGTCTCCTTTGTTGCATTGATCATAATGATCAATGCGCATACAATAATTTGGTTACAGATTTGTGTTAATTGCATGTGCAATGGGCGCATTCACAAAAAATCAAACATTTTTTTGGTGCAAAGATCAAAAGATTCGATAATTTCTAAACGTAAATTTCCAAATATTTGGGAATACGCCCTGTGCAATTTCAATTGATAAATGTCAGGTTAACATGAAACTTATTTGTTTGTAAATACTTAAATACGTTGAAATATTTTTTATGAAATTTGATTAAAAATTCTATTAGGTTTTTGACAAAAAAAAGCCAATAATGTGTGGAAAAGTATAGGCGAGTATAGATGTTCTAAAAAAATAAATAATATTGCATAATCAGGAACATCATTTCTAATAAGTCGTTTATTTGCCTTCCTAAGGAAAGCTCGGAAAATAAGTTCCCCATTTAAAAATGCTTGACTGTTCAACAATTTAAAATCAAGCATATGCGTACCAAACTTTTCATTTTTGTTTTTGAACCATGATTACACTGAAAAAGATGAATAAGATGAATTAAAAGTGTTTTATTTCATCTTATTCATCTTCTTCAGTGTAATCATGGTTCAAAAACAAAATGAACAATTATTAAATGAGGAACTTATTTTCAGAGAGTTCCAAAGGAATGCTCTGAAAATCACTTTCCCATTTATTGATATTGATCGTATTAAGGTAACTGTACTGTAGAGACGTAGCATGCTACGTCTCTACACGACCTTATATTTTTTTGACCGATCAAGAAAAATGAGCATGTTATTTTCCGAGCTTTCCTAGGTTATCGTTAATCTTCCGGCTCTACCCAGACAATATGTGTTTTATTAATAAAAAAA
>Ga0272440_1001498_pt1 | contig 18985 bp, 15 predicted proteins | sample SSMMMBAug17_FD_192440 | JGI IMG/M metagenome (GOLD analysis project Ga0272440, IMG submission 192440) | Marine sediment archaeal communities from Little Sippewissett salt marsh, Falmouth, MA, United States - SSM-MMB-Aug17 | ecosystem: Environmental > Aquatic > Marine > Wetlands > Sediment ...
TGAGGAGGTAATCAATGGATAAAAAATTTGGTTTTTATATCTGTTCAGGCTGTGGGATTGGAGAGGCGGTCAATACCGAATGGATCATGGACAATGTCCCCAAAGAAGAGGGATACTCAAATTGTACAGTTCATCCTTTTTTGTGCAGCAAAGAAGGTGTTGATATCATTAAAAAAGATATCCAGGACAAAGGGGTCAATACCATTGTTATTGGTGCATGTTCCCGTCGGGTCAATTACGATGTATTCAAGTTTGATGGTTGCATTCTTGATCGTGTCAACCTTAGAGAGCAGGTGGTCTGGTCCCATCCCCGGCCTGAGGGATGGACAATGCCTGAAGAAGTCAATGAGGAAGAACCCGATCATCTGCAAATGATGGCTGAAGATTATTTTCGTATGGGGATGGTCCGATGTGAAAAAGTCGCATTGCCCGAACCCTATAAACTAGATTCCAAAAGCGATAAGATTTTAATTATCGGTGGCGGTGTCACCGGTATGCAGGCGGCTTTAGATGCATCAAAAGCCGGTTATCAAAGTACGATTGTTGAAAAAGAAGGCCAGTTGGGCGGTTATGCAACCCGAATCAGGAAACAACTGCCCATTCAAGCCCCCTATGAATCGTTGATCTCACCTTTAGTTCAACAAAAAATTCAAGCAGTTGAATCAGACAGCAATATTGAAATTAAAACCAGCACAGTTGTTGCAAGAATTGCCGGACAACCCGGTGATTTTACAGTTACTTTTAAGGCACCGGGCGAAAAAATTGAGTTTGATGTCCCATTGGCCGTTCCCCCTGAAATGCGTGTTGATGATAAAGGCAAAGAGCTTGATAAGGAACAGGTTGACGAAATATACAAGAAGATTAACGAAGGCAGGGCGGATGTCCTTACCATAGATCCAAATGGTGAAAAATATGGTGCGGTTGTTCTGGCTGCCGGATGGCGACCTTATTCGCCTGAAGAAAATGAATTCAGTCATCTCGGCTTTGGCACCATAAAAGATGTCATTACCAACACAACCTTTGAAGAAATTGCTAAAAAAGGTAAAATTACCCGCCCATCTGATGGTAAAGAAGCACGATCTGTACTTTTTGTACAAAGTCCTGGACAGGGTACGGATGCTGATTTCAAATACTGTGGATCAGTGACATCAATGGTTTCTCTCAAGCAGGCTGCTTATGTTCGTGAGGATTATCCGGATGATGGCAAATCTTTTGTTTTCTATCAACATATGCGAACACCTGGATTGATAGAAAATTTTTATAAGTCCATGCAGCAAGATCCAGGCATTTTTCTTTCAAAGGGTGAAGTGACTGAAGTTAAACAAGATGGTGACAACCTGACTGTGACAGCAAAAGATACTTTGCTGGGTGAATCAGTAACAGTCAAGGTCGATATGGTGGTACTGGCAACAGGTATGGTTCCAGTAACGCATGATGATCCTGTTGTCAATCTTGCCTATCGTCAGGGACCCGGTTTTAGAGATATTGATTTGTTTGATGATTATGTGGACTCCAATTTTATTTGTTTTCCATATGAAACTCAGAGAACAGGCGTATATGCTGCAGGTGCTGTTCGTCGAAGCATGACCATGGAAGAATCGATGGAAGATGCCACTGGCGCAACCCTGAAAGCCATACAATGTCTAAAATCTGTGGATCGTGGTGAAGCGGTTCACCCCAGATCAGGCGATCAGACATTTCCAGATTTCTTTTTTCAGCGATGCACACAATGTAAACGCTGTACTGAGGAATGTCCCTTTGGCGCACTTGATGATGATGAAAAAGGCACTCCAAAACCCAATCCCACACGATGTAGACGATGCGGTACATGTATGGGCGCTTGTCCAGAACGTATTATTGGCTTTGCAGACTACAGCATTGACAGTGTCGGTTCTATGCTCAAATGTATCAAGGTTCCATCAGAAGATGATTATGATGAACCCCCCTTGCGTATACTTGTTTTTCTGTGTGAAAACGATGCCTATCCAGCAATGGATATGGCGGGAATGAATCGATTGACATGGCATCATGATGTTCGTTTCATACCTGTTCGTTGTCTGGGGTCTGTCAATACCATTTGGGTGAAGGATGCCTTATCTTCAGGTATGGACGGAGTGCTGTATATTGGCTGTAAGCATGGTGATGATTACCAGTGCCATTTTGTTAAGGGCAGTGAACTGGCTGAAATTCGAAAATCAAAGATCAGTGAGGCGCTTGCCAGTCTGGCTTTGGAAGAAGAACGTGTGGCCATGCATGAAATAGCCATTGATGAATACGATAAACTTCCAAAAATTATCAATGAATTTATGGATGAAATCGAAGCCTTGGGACCCAATCCATTCAAAGGTTTTTAATTAATAACAAAAAGGATAAACGTCTATTTCATTAGATGTTTATCCAAAAAATAAAGAAAGGAATCAGGGGCATGTTGTTAGAACCTGATGTCAAATTTATCAAGGAGCTTGAAGGCATTGGCGGCGATTCAGTCAAGAAATGTTTTCAATGCGCAACCTGTTCAGTGGCCTGCCCCATATCCCCGGATAATAAACCCTTCCCTCGGAAAGAAATGATAGCGACAGCCTGGGGGTTGAAAGACAAGGTGGTCAAGAATGCTGATATCTGGCTGTGTCACAATTGTGGTGACTGTTCCACCTTATGTCCGCGAGGGGCAAAACCGGGCGATGTACTGGCCGCATTAAGAATGTACGCGATCAAAGAATACGCCTTTCCCAAACAGCTGGGAGAAATGGTCAATGATCGTTCAAAACTGCCAATTCTGTTAGCCATTCCCGCAATCATATTTTTAATTGTGGGTATGGTATGTAATATGTTTGTGGACCCCAACTGGTTAAATTTCAGCCCGGGAGGACATGAGATTGCACATCATCATTTTTTCAGTTCATGGTTAGTGGATTTAATTTTTGTGCCGCTTGCCTTATGTGTTGTGGGGGTCTTTGCAAGGGGTGGCTATCTGTTTTTGAACGATATTCATCAGAATGCAGTGGTTGAAGGAAAAACAGATAAAAAAGAACTGGATTACGTGGGGATACTAAAGGGATTGCCACAGGTAATTGTTAGAATACTCAAACACGAAAAATTTGATCAATGCGGTGAAAATCAAACACGTTCCACACCCCATATGATGGTGTTGTTTGGATTCATTGGATTGTTCATTGTAACCAACATATTCTTTGTTGTTCTTTATGGTTTTGGTATTCATGGACCATATTCACAGTTAAATCCTGTAAAATGGCTGGCAAATATCGGTGGTCTTTGTCTGGTCATTGGTGGCCTGGTAATGCTCAAAGAAAGGATTTCTCAGGACCCAGATACACAGGTATCAACATACAAAGACTGGTCGTTGATAGGGCTCGTTCTGGCTCTTGGTCTTTCGGGATTACTCACTGAAATGACCCGTTTGGGTGAACTGGCAGCTTTATCCTATGCCTTGTATTATATTCACCTGATTTTTGTATTTTGCTTATTTGCTTATATCCCCTATTCCAAGCTTGCACATCTGTTTTATCGAACGTTGGCGATGGCATATGCTGAGTATGCCAATCGGGAATAAGCGGATTACATAATTGAATTTGTTTATAGGCGGTTACTATTATTTTAGTAACCGCCTTTTTTTTTCTTGATCGTCCAAAAAATATGGTCGTGTAGAGACGTAGCATGCTACGTCTCTACAGTATCAATAATGGGGAAGTTATTTTCAGAAAATCCCTAAGTGTTTGTTTTTCTATAAGTTAAGTAGTAGCTGATTGGTTACTTAACAGCACTTCCAATAAAATCACGAAACAAAGGATGTGCGCTCATAGGCCTGGACTTAAATTCCGGATGAAACTGGCACCCCAAAAACCAGGGATGATCTGGGATTTCAATAATCTCAACCAGTTCTTCATCAGGCGATGTTCCGCTAATGACCAAACCATTGTCTTGTAGAATTTTTTGATATGACTTATTGAATTCATAGCGATGTCGATGACGTTCAGAAATCGTTGCAATATTATAGGCTTTATGTGCAAATGTTTCTGAAACAAGCTTACAGGTGTATGCACCCAATCTCATGGTACCGCCTTTTTCAGACTGAACATCTCTTTTCTGAATGGTATCTGATTTTTCATCATACCATTCACGCATGAGATAAATTACAGGGTCAGGTGTATTTTTATCAAACTCAGTGCTGTGTGCCTGTGCCAAACCTGCTACATGACGAGAAAACTCAATGACCGCTATATGCATGCCAAGACAAATTCCAAAAAATGGTACCTTCTTGGTTCGGGCGTACTTTGCTGTCAAGATTTTACCATGTATTCCACGAGAACCAAATCCGCCAGGTACAAGTATGCCATCAACATCATCAAGCTTGTTGTTGATATTTGCTTCACTTACAGTCTCCGAATCAACATACTTGAGTTCAACCTTGCAATCATTGGCCACACCGCCATGGAATAGTGCTTCATTCAAGCTTTTGTATGATTCTTTTAAATCAGTATATTTGCCCACTACTGCAATTTCTACTGATTTTGACAAATTGTTCATTCTGTTAATCAAAGACTTCCAGGGGGCGAGATTAGGGGATGCTGTCCACATGAACATTAATTCAACAATACGTTCATCAATTCCTTCCTCATGTAAATTAAGAGGAACTTCATAAATATTATTCGTATCCCTTGCTGTGACAACATCTTGAATATCCACATTGCAAAACAAAGCAATCTTTCTCTTTATGTCCGGATCCAATTGACGATCTGTTCTGCAAATTAGAATATTGGGTTGAATACCAATGCTCCGCAATTCTTTGACACTGTGCTGTGTCGGTTTGGTTTTTACTTCTCCCGCAGTGGCAATGTATGGTACAAGGGTTAAATGAATATACAAAACATTTTCTTTTCCAGCATCCTGGCGAAATTGACGAATTGCTTCAAGAAAAGGAAGACTCTCAATATCTCCAATCGTACCGCCTATTTCAACAATAACAACATCTGCATCCTTCTCAATACTTTTGATACTTGCCTTGATTTCATCGGTAATATGCGGAATAACCTGCACTGTGCCGCCCAGATAATCTCCGCGACGTTCCTTTGTTATAACAGAATGGTATATTTTGCCGGTCGTAAAATTATTTTGTTTACCCAGACTTGCGGTTGTAAATCTTTCATAATGACCGATATCCAGATCTGTTTCAGTGCCATCATCAGTGACAAAAACTTCTCCATGTTGAAAGGGGTTCATGGTGCCCGGATCAACATTAATATATGGGTCCAACTTTTGAAGTGTTACCCGAAGTCCGCGACTTTCAAGAAGTGCAGCGATTGATGCGGATGCCAGTCCTTTACCGAGAGATGATAACACACCTCCGGTGACAAAAATAAATTTGGTTTGATTTGCCATGATTATTCTTTTATCTAATTTATAATTGCAAATGCCATTACAGCATTTGCAATTTGATTGTTATTCAAAAGTGCGCTGAAAATCACGAATCGTTTTTTTGACCTCATCCATATCATTTTCATATGGTGAATCATAAACTGTTTTTGTAGGGTACATTTGACGATAATAGGTCACATCAAACAAATCTTTGGTTACTTCAGGGTCAATTTTGAGTGATTTCAGATTTATTTCAACCAGAACATTGGCATCCTGAATGTATTCAATTTTTTCAGGATACCAGACATCTTTGGTAATTTCTTTCCAATTCCTATAAACAATTTCTAACGACTGTCCATAAACACCCGGTGTAACAATCCACCGGCAGGGCCGAAATGTATTAATTTCCAGCCAAAGCTGCGGTACTGATAAATCAGGATACTTTGCACCCACAACATATACTGCCTTTTTTTCAAATTTCCCATAACTTGAGATATTAACATTGATTCCTGACACAGACAAACGCCGGGTAATCTTTGTTTTATCACGTTCAAGCAGCAGATATTTGTACAGATCAAAAGTGGTATGCGGTTCATCTGAAACAATATTATCAACAATGGTCACGACACCTTTTGATGACACAACATGCAATTTCTGCTTATCATTCATTAGAATTTCAGAATGTAAGGCATTGGGAAATTTATAAATCACAGTTTCTTTTAATTCCAAGGGTTGACCATCATTGTACTCTAAGTTATGCATAATAAAAGAATGAACAGCAGATAGTGTTTCAGTGGCACCGAGATGTTTTTCCATTTGTTCAATCATTTGTTTACCAGGCATGACATACGCATTTGCAGAAATAGCCATGACAAGTATTCCAATGATGTACATACATTTTTTCATCTTTATTGATTGCTCCACTTTCTGATCTTATTTAAATGCTGTTGAAAATTTTGCCGCGTTCCCCAAAATTTCTTGAATGCGAATCAATTGATTGTATTTGCAAACTCTGTCAGTTCTGGACAAAGATCCCGTCTTAATCTGACCGGCATTGACTGCAACAGAAAGATCTGCAATAAAAGTGTCTTCAGTTTCTCCAGAACGATGTGAAATGACTGTTGAATAGCCTGCCAGTCTGGCCATTTCAATGGTTTCCATGGTTTCAGTCACTGTACCGATCTGGTTTAATTTGATTAAAATGGAATTTGCGATGTTTTTGTTAATACCTTCTTTTAATATTGCGGAATTGGTGACAAATAAATCATCGCCCACAATTTGAATTTTATTTGAAAGGCGATTTGTCATGATGGCCCAACCATCCCAATCCTGTTCAGCCAAGCCGTCCTCAATAGATAAAATTGGATATTTTTCAATCAGGTTTTCATAATAATTAACGAGATCTTCGGCCGACATGGATTTATTCTCGGATTTAAATTGATATTTACCATTTTCATAAAATTCGCTGGCCGCAGCATCAAGAGCTAGGCCAACATCTTTACCAGGTTCATAACCAGCGGCTTGAATGGCATCAATTATAAATGCAAGTGCCTCTTCATTGGAGCCTAAATTTGGTGCAAACCCTCCTTCATCCCCCACAGCGACTTGAAGGCCCTTTTTGTTTAATATTTTTTTCAAATTATGAAATATTTCAGCGCCCATGCGAACAGCCATTGAAATTGAATCTGCACCTTTTGGCATAATCATAAATTCCTGGATATCCAGATTATTGGCCGCATGTGCCCCCCCATTAATGATATTCATCATTGGTAATGGCAAAGTACAGGCATTGATACCACCCAGATAGCGGTATAATGGAAGTTCAAACGCACTGGCCGCTGCACGCGCGACAGCCATTGAAACACCAAGAATCGCATTGGCGCCCAGTTTTGATTTGTTGGGTGTGTCATCTAATTCCAACATGTGCTGATCCACCTCTGTTTGATTTGAAGCGTCCATACCTTCGATCTCGGGCGCAATAACAGAATTGATATTGTTTACAGCCTTCAACACACCTTTTCCCATAAAACGTTTATCATCCTGATCACGTAATTCAAGCGCTTCACGTGTACCAGTAGATGCCCCGGATGGGACTGCTGCACGCCCCACGCCACTAAGTAATATGACATCAACCTCAACAGTTGGATTTCCGCGAGAATCGATTATTTCTCTTGCGATTATTTTTTCAATTTCTGTCATTCTTTTTCTCCTTCTTATTTTATTAATGAATAGTTTTGACCTGTATCAAAAGCAAAAATGAATAGCTTTGATGTACGAAAATACTTTCAGCTTTTGCTGTCAGGTCAATAATTAGTTAAGGAATGCTCGAAAAATAAGTTCCCCATTTGAAAAAATGTTCATCGGGGTTTTTGTTCTGTAAAGACGTAGCATGCTACGTCTCTACGTGCCAAAGGATTATATGTTAAAGATAAAAGGGGAAATTATTTTTCGAGCATTCCTAAGGGATTCTCTGATAATCTTTTGAAAAAGGATGAATATCAATTCCAAAAGTTCTTGCGCAACTAATATCATTGCGTTTGTTTATGTGAGAGGTATAGCACATTTGAAATGAAATATCAAACAGCCAGGCAGATTAATTAAAGAATCCGCTGATTATGTTGTGAGTTATATTTTGTTGCGAGTTTTTTGTGTTATTATAAAAAAAATTTGTGAACTTTTTTTAATAATTTTATAGTCATCATGGAATAGTCTCAACCAATATTCCTTCAATCCCACATATTGAACATTTTGCCCGATGCTCATTATTATAATTCCTCCAAAATTTAGACAGTCCCTTAAGCATTAACGATTCACACGAAAAAGAAAAAAGTAAAATTATACAGGGAACTGATACACCGAATGAAGATATTTTTCAAACTTACTTATAAAGGGCTAGCTAAAACTATATCTTTAATCCCCCTTGACAAGATCAAAATTGGGCTTATAAGTAAATTTAAACATAAAAATAATTATATTTTAAGAAGGAGGTTTACCATGACAACATGTTGCTTGCGCAACCTGATCTTATCTTGTTTGGCGATTATGCTTGTGTGCAGTCTTGCACATGCAGAATCACAATGTCTCCATGACAATCGATTACTTGAGATGGGTGTTGAATATCCAGGTATCACAATCGAACGTGAGGACACTGTGAGTATGGATGTTCTGATTTACAATCGTGGCTGTTCCAATGAAAGTGTTCATATTCAAGTGGTTCGGCAACCCAAAGAATGGACCACAAAAATAAAAACGTATCAATTTCAGGTTTCTGATATATATGTTCCTTCTGCTCAAGATAAGAGTTTAACCTTTGAAGCCATCCCCAATAAGTCAGTGAAGCCTGGTAAATATGCATTTGAAATCAATGCCAGTACAGTAGATGGCAAATTTCGTTTGCGCCAACCGGTTCATGTGACTGTAATCGAAAAGACCAGTTCCAAAGAATCTGATACAGGTGTTCGTTTGTCAACTTCATACCCTGAATTACGCGGCCCCACTGATGGTGAATTTGAATTTTCTATAGATGTCAACAGCAGACTGGATAAGGATGCCATATTCAATTTATCAGCACGCGGTCCGGATGGCTGGGATGTCAATTTTAAACCCGCTTATGAAAGCAAATACATTTCAAGTCTTCGGATAAAAACCGGTCAGAATTCATCTGTGGCTGTCGAAGTCAAACCACCTCCATCAGCGCAAATTGGTGAGTATCCAATCAATATACTGGTTCAGTCTGGTGATGCTCAGGCTGAGGCAGAATTGAAAGTCATATTAACCGGAACGTATGACCTGGAAACTGGCACAGCTAATGGACTTTTGTCTCTTGATGCCAGAGCTGGAAAAAAATCCTCAGTTTCTGTCTATGTTAAGAATACAGGATCCGCCACCCAGCAAAATATTAAATTTATGTCTTTTAAACCGGAAAATTGGAAGGTCAGTTTTGAACCAGAGGCCATTGAAACGCTTGAACCAAATGACATGAAACAGGTTGAGGTCACAGTTGAGCCTTATGATGATGCACTTGTTGGGGATTACTCGGTGAGTTTAAGTGTTGAAGGTGAAAAAGTAGAGAAAAATATTGAGTTTCGGATCACTGTGAAAGCATCATCCACATGGGCCTGGATAGGAATTTTCATTATTGTGGCTGTAATTTCAGGTCTTTCATTTATCTTTCAACGAATGGGTAGACGATAAAAAATGGAACCAAAACCGATCATTCAAACCAATAATCTGACAAAATATTATGAAAAACAGGCCGCAGTGGACCATCTGTCATTCTCGGTTCATGCGGGTGAAATTTTTGGTTTTTTAGGTCCCAATGGTGCCGGCAAAACAACAACACTTTTAATGTTGCTGGGCTTAACCGAACCGACTACTGGCAGTGCTGATGTTATGGGAATTAATCCCACACGTGATGCAATCAGTGTGAAACGTCATATTGGTTATCTTCAGGAAAATATGGGCTTTTATCGGGATTTATCCGCTTTCCAAACATTAAAATTCATTACAGATTTGAATGACGTTCCTGAAGACACTGCAAATGAACGAATCCAATCTGCCATTAAGACTGTTGGTCTTGAAAATGCCGAAAAAAAATTGATATCTGCTTATTCAAGAGGGATGCGTCAACGCCTGGGAATTGCTGAGGTTCTGGTAAAATCACCAAAAATTGCTTTTCTGGATGAACCCACATTGGGCCTGGATCCTGACACCACCAATCGGATCATTGATCTGATTCAATGGTTGAGTCGTGAGAAAAAAATGACAATTTTACTTTCCTCCCATCTGCTGTATCAGGTGCAGCGTATTTGTGACCGGGTCGGAATCATGATTAATGGCAAAATGGTTGCCTGTGGTGAAATGGATCAACTGGCTGAGGAAAAACTGGGCGTCGGCAAAGAGTCATATACTTTGGAAGCCCTTTATATGAAATATTTTCAGGAGGGTGACGCATGAATGGCATGATAACAATATATAAAAAAGAATTGGCAGATCATTTTTCAAGCAATCGATTTCTTATTCTGTTCGCGTTAATCGCAATGGTCAGTTTAATTACTGCGTACATGGCAGGATTAAATCTGGCAAACAATCTTGATGGTGTCGCCAAGCCCAAATTTGTATTCTTGCTTATGTTTACATCATCAGGCGTTCAGTTTTCTCTGGTTCAATTTATTGCCTTTTTTGGTCCGCTAATTGGCCTGATGCTTGGATTTGATACAATCAATCGCGAGCGAAACGAGGGGACATTGAGTAAACTTCTGTCTCAGCCTATATATCGTGATTCGGTTATCAATGGCAAATTTCTGGCAGGACTTACAATTATTGTAATGATGGTTGTCTCCATAATTCTTGTTGTGACTGGATTGAGCCTGACAATGATCGGTGTGGTTCCGGGGCTGGAAGAAATATTGAGATTACTCATATATGTCATTATCAGTATTTTTTACCTTGCATTTTGGCTGGGAATTTCAATTTTATTCTCTATTCTTTTTCGAAATGTGGCAACCTCTGCATTGGCGGCCCTGGCTTTCTGGATCTTTTTTTCATTTTTTATATATATGGGCGCAAATGCTGTGGCCAGTGCCCTGGTTCCTGATGCAATGAACGACTCTGGAATGATGGTATTGAAATCCAAAATTGAAAAAGCCATTGCATTGACCTCACCCCTACAACTTTATACAGATTCAACCGCAACAATCATTGATCCCATGAGACGTACCACTCGGGCGTTTATTCAGGTTGGTATGATGGAACGATTATCCATGTCCAGATTTTCGGGCCCCTTGCCTTTGACACAAAGTGCGTTAATTGTTTTACCTTATATGATTACGTTGATTGCTGTCTCAATGATTTGTTTTGCCATATCATATGTTGTGTTTATGCGGCAAGAGATTCGTTCGTTGTGATACATTAACTAAAAATTGACATAAAGCTTGAATGATGCGAGTTCCCCACCATTCATTGGTTATAATAGAAAAACGCTAATAAAATGTAAGGGTAGTTATGGGAATAGAATATATTGTTCTGATCTTGGCCTATATAATAGGTTTCTATATGGCCTGGAACATTGGGGCAAACGATGTTGCAAATTCTATGGCCTCTGCAGTTGGTGCAAAAGCAATTACCATCAGGCAGGCTGTATTTATTGCAGGAATTCTCAATATCGTTGGTGCATTATTCCTGGGATCTCATGTGACCAATACAATCAGAAAAGGCATTGTTTCCACTGAAATCCTATCAGATCCACATATTGCAATGGTTGGTGCCCTTGCAGCGCTATTGTCTTCAGCATTATGGGTGACTTTCGCAACCTGGAAATCTCTTCCAGTATCAACCACACACTCGATTGTCGGATCGATGATTGGTTTTGGCATTATGGCAGGCGGTTTTTCAGTGATTCATTTCAGTAAATTGCTTGCGGTTGTCATGAGCTGGATCATATCTCCCATTTTTAGCCTTGTTCTCAGTTATATCATGTTTTCCATTATTGTTCGGTTTATTTTAAAAAAGAAAAATGCGTATGACATGGCAATCATGGTATGTCCATATTTGAGCGGATTGATCATCTTTATTGTGGTACTTTCATTCTTGTTTAAGACACCTTTTGGTAAATCATTAAATATTGGGATGCCGCTTGCATGTTTAATTGCGTTGATTCTGTCATTCATTCTTGGATTGGTCGCCACAAAATTAATTGGCGTTTATACTGATTCAAAATCATCCAACGCAGTCGAAATGATATTTAGAAAAATTCAGATTGGCACGTCATGTTATATGTCCCTGGCACATGGCGCCAATGATGTTGCCAATGCAATAGGTCCTTTGGCATTGATCTATTTTTTGGTAAAAACCGGCGCTCCGGGGTCGAAAATTCCTGTACCTATTTTTTTATTACTTTTCGGAGGTGTCGGCATCGCAGCAGGTATCTCGATGTGGGGCTACAGAGTAATGGATACTGTTGGGCACAAAATTACAACATTAACCAATACACGCGGTTTTTCGGTTGATTTTGCTGCTGCAAGTACCGTGTTGATTGCGTCAAAGTTGGGACTACCAGTATCAACGACCCATGCTGCTGTTGGAGGTGTTATTGGCGTTGGACTTGCGAGGGGACTTGAGGCTGTAAATTTTAACATAATTGGCAAGGTTATTGTCTATTGGGTGATTACTGTGCCTGCTGCCGCTATAACCTGTATGATATTCTTCTATCTTTTTAATCTGTTTTTGTAACCTGTAATATGTGTTAATTATATATTTTATTAATATACCGAAATTAAAGGAGTAATTATGAGAATCCCATTTATTAATATGTTTTTAACATCTCCATTCGATGGCTTAAAAGAACATGCTGAAAAATTGAGCGAATGCGCATTAGTTTTTCAGCAGGCAATTGAGTGCAAATTTTCAAAAAAATGTAATAATTTTGAATTATTTCGTGATAATGTATCCACATTGGAAAATGATGCAGATGCTATTAAACGCAGAATTCGTGGTCATTTACCCAAAGGAACCTTTTTGCCTGTTGATAAATTCCAAATCTTTAGATACATCAAGGAGCAGGATAAGGTTTTGGATAAGCTTGAAGATGTCCTTGACTGGATTTCTTTTAAACCAGACGTGAATATTCATCCTGAAATAACAAAACTCATAAAAGAACTGGTTGATATAACATTAAATCCAATAGAGATGCTGCCTGAAATGATGGATCAGGCAATATTATATTTTCAGACTTTTTCTGAAGAACATCGCAATGGGGTAAAAGAAATCATTCACAAACTGCGAAAATTTGAACACGATGCAGACATCATTGAAAAAAAACTGAAACGAACAATTTTCACCCTTGTAAACGATCCAACAAATGTATTTTTTCTGTTTCGACTGGTTGAAGATATTGGCTCAATATCTGATCATGCTGAAAATACTGGAGATATGATGCGCGCGATGATATCCAGATAGGCTTAGTCATGAAACTTTCGCAGCATTCCAAAGTTCATCCATTTCTTCTAACGATGCAGCTTCAAGGCTTTTCCCTTTTTTTTTCAATTGATCTTCAATATACTTGAAGCGCTGAATAAATTTTTCATTACAATCATTGAGTGCAGTTTCAGGATGGATCTTACACCAACGCGCAATATTTATAATTGAAAACATCAGATCGCCCATTTCAGATTGGATGTCATCATGCCGGTCCGCCTGAAGCGCTTCTTTTAATTCAAGATATTCTTCATCCAATTTTTTCTCGACCCGTTTTCGATCAAGCCAGTCAAAACCAACGCGAGCCGCCCTTTCAGCCAGTTGGAATGCACGATGTAAGGCGGGCATTTTAGAGGGGACCGAATCAAGAAAAGACTTATTTTGCGCTCTATTTTCTTTATTTTTTATCTGATGCCATCGGTTCAGAACAGCTTCAGCATCTTTCGCCCTGGCATCACCAAATACGTGTGGATGTCGTCGGATCATTTTTTCATGACACCAGGTTGCCGCCTGATCAATACCAAACGCGCCCTTTTCTTCATACATACGCGCTAAAGACATGAGCAGCATTAACACATCACCCAGTTCTTCACAAATGTGATCGGGATCGTTTTCATCAATGGCTTCAAACAACTCGTACATTTCTTCAATGAGATAATTTTTTGTATCTGCCGGGGTTTGTTTTTGATCCCAAGGGCAACCATTTTTTGACCGAAGTCTTTCTACAAGGCCTTTTAAGGCATATAAGGGTGAATCTTTCAATTGGGCGGGCTCCAAAATGATTTAAGTTCATCAACTTTTTGGTTAAACTTTTCCTTTAAATGATCCGGTACAAGGCGAACCATCTCTTTTGATATAACAGTCACATGAGGTGCAAGTAGCGAGTTTTTCATCAATTTATCATCATCAGGCAAAAAAGCGGTAAGGGGAATCAATAATACTGATATTATCAGTATGCCTTTGGCCATGCCAAATCCGCCGCCTAAGGTTGTATCTACCCAACTAATAAATAGTTCCCTGAGAAGATATCGAATAATTATTCCCACCAATCCTATAAGTATAAATATCAGACAAAACAGGCAGAAAAAAACTATAATATTGACATAATTGGGATTGTTAATAATCTGCCAACCTTGCACTATTTCAGAAACAGGTACGTAGTAGTTACATGCACAATAATAGCCGGCAAATACACCGACAATGGATGAAATTTCTTTTACCAATCCGCGAAATAACCCACGGACAAGACAAAATCCGATCACACCAGCAATAACATAATCTAATACATTCATAGTGAGTGCCTCTGGATAATGGGATATTTTATGAATGAACAATCCCATTGAAAGGGTTTGAATACTTTTAAAAGATCACGATGATATCTTTGTTTGAAACATCATATCTTTTGTATCAATCAGCAATCTATCGTAATGACATATGAATAAAATGAAGTATAATCAATATGCCTGAAAAATTTTAATTAGTAACATTAAAAATGACGTTTTGTCAAGTTTTTGAAAGTAATGACAATAAATTTTCATTTATTCCTTTGTATGAGGTTCTTGAATAAATGGTTGTGATTCTTGTGAAAGTGCAAATGGTAAAAAACTATCATAGATAATATATCGTGCTTCAGCGTGGCAGGCGTTATCATCAAAGTTTTCCCACTCCATGATTGCATTCTTCATAATTGTTTCTGTTTTATCATCAAGCGTGTTTTCATAATAGGGCAGGTCATTGGCAATATAGTGTTTTCGCATATGATGTTTTACTTTATTAAATAAAGCTTTTCTGGCCGAACTTTCTGCCAGCATTTTTGCAGAATACGACCACAAATTTTTTGGCAAATTATCGTTACATTCACCAAAACCTTCTCCGATCAGAGATTTTCCTTTGGATCGGGTATAAGTATATAAATGAAACCGGCATCCTGGCAAGCATTTTCCAAAAGGTACTGATGGAATATTGTGTAATGAAACAATCAGCTCTTTCTTTAAAGATAATGCCTGAACGCGAATACGATATTTAGCCGGATGGATTTCAATGGAATCCATTGCAATTAGTATCAAAATATCATCAGGGATAGATTCGGAAATTTTTGCATCGCGAATAACAAATTGATCACCATAACAGTCAATGGGAAGAATTGTTTTGGCATTATTATCCTTTCCTGTAATGTCTGTCCATTGCGTTATCAATTTTTCAACAAAAGATTCTGGTGTATTATCTGTTTGTGCAAACAATAGTCGATAGGGTTCTTTCGTTTGAAGTAAGGCAATAAACATGCACTCTAAAGTTTCTACGATATATGTGTATGATTGATCAATATTTTTGAAAGGTTTTCTCAGATGGCCCAACTGGATAGGAATTTGATACAATTCATTATTTTTTTTTATAAGATCAGGCGTTAATAGCAAATGACAGGTTTCTGAAGTCGTTTTTCCCTGATTTGATATATCCAGAAGAATTAGCCTACAATCAGCCTTTAAATCACATGGCTTTGAAGAAAGGGTAATTTTAATTTTCTGGTCCAAAGCTGCCAGACGTGTTTCGCACTCTGATGGTGTGATATTCTCAGTATTGGTAATCACTGTTGGAATCTGAACGATAAAGCGATCTTTTTCCAATGATTGCTTTAAGTCATTGATGATCATTTGATTCAATTGTGACATTTTATATTGATGGATATTTGCTAAGGTCATATATATTTCAGGGGGCCCAGATTTTTCAGCGAGATCCGGATCTGCCTGAAATCGATTGCGCAATCGCGCATTGAATGTTTGGATCATATTTTGATAATTCAGGCTTTTTTGGGGGGGCTGAATTGTTTTTGTCCTTGCAACGATGACATCATTTGAGAGGGGAACACAATGCGTTTGGAAAAATATAAAAATAATAAATACATTATAGTATATTAAATGTTTGCCTATGAAATCAAACACGTTGTACAATTTTTCTATTTTGATCAAAGATATTCCCTCCTTAGGAATGCTTGGAAAATAACATGCTCATTTTTCTTGATCGTCCAAAAAAATATGGTCGTGTAGAGACGTAGCATGCTACGTCTCTACAGTTCATTTAACTCAAAACGAACAATATCAATAATGGGGAAGTTATTTTTAGAGAATCCCTTAGGAATGTTTGAAAAATAAGGTCCCCATTTATTGGAGCAATGGATAGAATTATAATCCTATTATAATTCGTGCCAAAAGGCAAGATTCAATTATAACCAATATCATAACTTTGTCTGTCCACAGTGTTGATTATTGAAGATCCGCTTGGTACCGATATCGAAACCCGACTCTATATCCGGACCAAGCGCTGCTTAAACATAGCGCCTTACCAATTTAATTCCGGAAATTGATTCCCTTGATCAAAACGAATACCATGCCTTAAGATTGAATGATTATCAAAATTTTGAATAAGAAAATATCGTTTTTTATTCATTTTTTCGGCCAGTTCTTTGTTAATATTGGATTGACTGGCTTTCATCCCCCAATAGGAAATCGCTGATGATTCATAATATTCAAAAGCATCCAGAAATAATTGCGCTCTTTGTTTTTGAATGGATGTGTGTGCATACGCGATCGTTTTTTCAAGTAGAAGCCGGCTTTCCTCAATATACTCTAGTTTCGCGTAGTCAAGATAGGTTGGTGACCAAAATGCCATATACATACTTTTGTTATAATACCATTTTGTATTGTAAATATTCATCCAGAAGTTTTCCCAGAGACTGAAATATTGTTTCAAATAATTTGCAGCGTGTTCTCCCACACAACAGATATACCAATTATTCAGAAGATCATCAACATTTAACATTGGGTTCCAGAATAGTTTCAAAGCGAGATAAAGTTTGGGACCTTCACCCCAATTGGGATATGCCTCTGCATATGCAGCAACAACACCAGATTTTTTAGCAAATTGATAGATATCAGCCATATGATGAAAATATACACGAGGTAATACATAAGGTGTGCCATAAAAATAATCATAGAACCCTATATACTTCGCTTTTTTTCGCCAATCATTGACCCATTTTTTTGCTTTAGTTTCATTATCTGGCATGACCCAACGAAGTCTATCCTCTGTTAAAAATGGAATGATATGATCATTTAGCATGAATTTTTCCGGAGGCATTGCGACCTCCATATATGCCAATGTTCCAAAGTGTTTATCTGGAAATTGTTTCAAGACTTTTTTTGCAACAATATTTGTCCAATTATAATAAACTGTTGAGGCGTTTGGATATCCCCAGACATTATAATTCTTTGTTTTTACATCTGTATGACAATATCCACTTGTTGCGGTAATCGCATCGTTTGTTCCCAGTGAAAAAGTTTTTATGGTTTTATTGCCTTCAAAAAAATTATTGATATGTTTCACTGCAATGGCAACAGTATCCTTTTCTTGAAAACACGGTTGCCATCCCACGCGTTCATGGACAACATTGCCATTTTTTTGGGGATAAATATGGGGGTGGGTTTTTGCGAATTTTTCAACTGGAAAAATACGATGAAGGTTATGATGAAAGCTGATTGTTCCCTTCATTCGATGTCTATTTGCCCATTGTTTTGCTTCTGTAGTAGATAGACCGCTCAACTGTCTGGATACAAAGGCTGGAATTTGTGTAATACTCTGGCTTTTGATAATTAATGATTGATGTTTAGGGACATGCTCACCTGTTTCACCAGGGAAAAGCCACCTGACCCCCACAAAACGCTCTAAAAATTCATACACCCCATATTCAGTCCCGGATGCAGAATAACCCTTTATCCATATATGATTTGGACGTGACAGGTCAATGCAAAAGCCATCTCCATATCTTAATAATTCAATATAGGATTTATTCTTTTTATTTTCCTGGATTGTTAAATGGATACGAACAGGATAACGCTCAAATGATGTTAATTCATGCTGAAAAGGCAATCGAATACCTGTAGATTTTTGAATGTATTTCTGTAAATCAGTTGCTATTTCAAAAAGTAGATTATAATCTATTGAAGAAATATCAATAATCGCGAAGGCTTTATTTTTATCAATTACTTTGTAGACAATGGGTTGAGCGAATATATGGCATTGAAACAAATTCAATATCCAAATCAAATAGATATTGCATAATAATACTTTGCCACAAATCCTCATTGTATAAAAATATTTTCTGATATTTCTCATTTTACAAATTAATAAGCTCTGAAAATAAGTTCCCCATTTGAAAAAATGTTCATCGGGGTTTTTGTTCTGTAGAGACGTAGCATGCTACGTCTCTACGTGCCAAACGATTTTACAGTCAAGATAAATGGGGAACTCATCCAAGAACAGCGTAGGGCTAAAGCCGGCTAAAGCCCAACGCTGAATGGAAAAAGGACGCTAAAGCGCCCTCAAGTTACATAGGTACTGAATTGGTTGCAGACTAATTTTATCCATATTGAAAAGATCGGCCTTGATCATCGTTTCGGCCATTTTCTTGCTCTTGCTCTTAATTATCTTCATCCAAAATAAATAGAGCAAGAGTAAAAAAACGGCCTTGATCATCATTTCGGCCACAATGTAGGGGCGAACCTTATGTTCGCCCTCGAACAATTGTTCGCAAACGTTTTTAGTTCGAGGGCGAACACAAGGTTCGCCCCTACATTGGGTTCAC
>Ga0272440_1001499_pt1 | contig 18974 bp, 3 predicted proteins | sample SSMMMBAug17_FD_192440 | JGI IMG/M metagenome (GOLD analysis project Ga0272440, IMG submission 192440) | Marine sediment archaeal communities from Little Sippewissett salt marsh, Falmouth, MA, United States - SSM-MMB-Aug17 | ecosystem: Environmental > Aquatic > Marine > Wetlands > Sediment ...
TCCAGTAATGCAGATTCAAGCTGGGAAGATCTCACAGCGTCTATTGATACCAATGGGGATACCATTGAAAAAACAAATATTTCAAAAGATACTGCTGGTGAATTTATTCTTGGATTGAATTACCTACCAACAATAACCGCTGGCGAAGATCAAACTATCAATGAAGATACCTTAAATCACGCATTCTCGTTAACAGTAACAGACGCTGGTGTTGCGGAATGCAGTATGGATGTCACCATTACCTCATCAAATGAGATTTTGGTGTCATCGAATTCAGTCATATACACATGCAACTCAGGTCTTTACACGTTTTCATTCACACCCACATCCAATCAATATGGACTGGCAGAGATATCCATCACAATTGCAGATGGTGGCGGACTGACAGCGTCAACATCCTTTTCATTAACAGTGCTTGCTATTAATGACGCGCCAATCATTAGCAGTATTTCTGATTACACAATTGTCAGAAATACTGCCATTGAATCAATGAAAGTGACAGTCACTGATGAAACCGCAGTGAGCAGTCTGGATCTGACATATTCCTCTTCGGATATCAATCTGATTTCAACAGAAAACATATCTTATACCGATGACAGCAGTGGATTCTATTTTTCATTGACACCAACAACCGATCAAACAGGTAGTACAACGATTTCAATTACTGTGACCGATGCAGAAGGTTTAACCGCAGCAGAGTCCTTCGTGATTATGATCACACAACCCAATTTTGGTAATCCTGTAATTTCATATACTTGCCCCGTTCTTGAAGGCAACTATAACAAACTAAGAGGCGGACCACCTGGAGAAAACCCGGTGGCAATTCCTGTTCAAATTGCTGCGTATACGCCAGCAACACTTTTTAGAACAGATTTAAATGATTGGTCGGCCGGGTATAGAGCACCTCACGCACTTTATGATCGCAATATATATATGGATGATCCGGATTACTGGTATGATCCGGATGGTGAAACAAATAAAGGGACGACATGGACCTCTGGCGGATTAACTGGTATCGGGGCTCTGGTTGTAGATATGCAATCTATAAAAACGATAGACCGATTCAGTGTTTTCCAAATGTTTGCTGATGCAAAAACGACGCATATCAGATTTTATAGACATGATCATATTGGCAATACATTTCCAGATTATACAGATGCGGCTTGGATACCTGTCATCAATGAAACATTTTTGGGTGCTGGTTCAAAAACTTCAGGCGCAAGCGGCTATGTATCCGAACCATTAAAACTTACGTTGACCCAATTTTCCACCCGCTATTTAAAAATTGAGGCAAGAAATGATGGCACAGTCGGAGGGCCCACATATATTGAACTAAAAGGTGTAAAAGCCTTTGGTATTTTGCAGGGATCATTTTATGAGGACACCTCTTTTGATGTGCCCATTGAAATTTCTGATCCACAAGGTGGGCAACTCACTCTGACAGTATTGTCATCAGATATCAGTATACTTCCCAATGAAAATATTTCATTAACAGTTACAACAATTGAATCCGTCGGCTCAGCATACACATTGGATACAATCGCTTCGATAACAAAATCCTTGTCATTAACTGTTATTCCAAGTGAACATGCCAGTGGCAATATATCCATTACCCTAACAGCAATCAATGGATATGGCCTGACGACTGTATCTGTGATTCCTTTGACAGTCGTTGAAATAAATGATGTGCCACGAATTGCCACCATTGATAATCAAACAATTGACCAGGATACATCATTACACGCCTTGAGTTTTACTGCAACAGACATTGAAACTGCTGAATGCAATTTTGACCTGACGTTTACATCATCTGATACTGGTTTGATCCCTGTTGAAAACATATCCTATACCTGTAACGCAGGTGTTTATTACTTGTCCCTCACGCCATCAACAAATCAATCTGGAAATGCAACCATCACAGTAACCATAATCGATGAAAGCAGTGGCATTGCATCAGAATCCTTTGCCATTACTGTAGGGGAAATGCTTGATTTATCATCAGGTCTGGTTGTTTACTATGGATTTGAAAACAATACCCAGGATAGTTCATCCAATAGTTATCATGCCCAAACATCAGGAACAATTGTCTATGAACCGGGAATGATTAGTAACTGTGTCAAACTCAATGGTACAGATTCAGTTGTTTATAAGTCGGGATTTGTGGATTTGCAGGAATTTTCAATTTCTTTATTCTTTAAAATTGAATCCCTTTCTAATTCATATAACGCCCTGTTTGGATTTGAAAATCCCAATGATGAATTCCTTCTGGAATTTGATCAAAACGATTCCCGCCTGAAAATGGAAAGAAAAGATTCCGGCGGCGTGATTGTCACTGATTATCTTGAATACAATCGATTTTATCATTTGGTTGTTCTGAATGACTACGCAAACAGTAAGATTTCTACTTACATTGATGGACAGCTTGCGACTGAATTATCAGAACAGCATGATTTTGTCACAAATGAGGTATTAAAGATTGGTTATGAGAATAATTCCGATTTGCTTTTTAATGGATGGGTTGACGAGCTTAGAGTTTATAACAGGATTCTTTCATCAAATGAAATAGCATTACTAACGAATCATGCGCCTTCCATTGGAACAATTGCAGATCAGGTAACTGATGAAGACTTGGCAATTACTGCAATACCAGTAACCGCAACCGATAATGAAACTGCAATTTGCAATCTGGATATTTCGTATACGTTTTCAAACAGCAGCCTTATTTCAGCAGATAACGTATCCTATACATGTGACTCACAAACGATTTATTTTTCATTCACACCCACAACCAACCAATATGGAAACACTGATGTTACAATAACCATTACTGATCCAGGTCATTTGACTGCAACAACATCATTTGCAATTACAGTCAATTCGATAATTGAACCCCCTGTCATTTCAAATATTAACGATCTGACGATGAATAAAAATACTGCAATCACTTCTCTCAGTATCTCCGCAACCGATGATGAAACATCAGGGTGCAGTCTGGACATTACTTATTCCTCATCAAATACAGAACTATTCCCACTTGAAAACATTGTGTATACATGCAATGCCGATGTTCTGGATTTTACGCTTACCCCAACAACTGATTTATATGGAAATACAACAATTACAATTACTGTAACGGATGCCGAAGGTTTAACTGCTGTTGAGTCTTTTGACATAACAGTGAATAATGCGAGATCATTTCCATCAACTCCCATATTTGCATTCTCAACTTGTGGTGCCACAGGAAGGTTTGGCCCGGACCAGTCACAAATCAATGCAACGTATCATTCAAGTACAACACTATATGGGCAGGTAACAGGGGATAATGGCATTCAACAGTGGGTTGTGACCAGTTCTGGACATTACCGCATAGAAGCAGCCGGCGCAGAAGGTGGAAACAGTTCGCAAGGTGCAGGCGGGAGAGGCGCAATATTATCAGGCGAATTTTATTTGACATCCGGCACGACAATATACATTGCTGTTGGACAACAAGGGCTGGCATCAAGTTATGCAGGTGCTGGCGGTGGCAGCTTTGTTGCCTATGGTGCATCTCTTTCTAATTCCTTGCCATTGATCGTTGCCGGCGGTGGTGCATCTAGAGGAGAAAATACAGGAGATTATTCTTCAAATTTAGATGCCAGTCTGACAACATCAGGAAGAGATGGCAATCAATATGATTCAAATTCTATATATCCATCAGGCGGCATCAATGGATATGGTGGAAATGGCGGAAACGGTTATTGTACAGGCGGCGGCGGTGGCGGTTTTTATGGTAATGGCATTGTAAACGATCCCACATATTCAGATAATTATGGACGCGCATTTAGAAATGGTGCGATTGGAGGCACTTATTCTGGTTTCAATGGAGGTTTTGGCGGCGGCGCAGCAGGTTACGATAATGGTGCCGGCGGCGGTGGTTACTCCGGTGGCGGCGCAGGAAGTTCATCTGATGCAAGTTATGATAGAGGCGGCGGCGGTGGCGGCTCCTTTAATTCAGGTACCAATAAATCAGATAGTACAACGCTTGGTTATAAAAATGGTGCAGGATACGTAACGATAACTTATTTGCAATCCAATTTTTATCCTGAAATGTCATCCATTGATGATCAGATAATAGATGAAGATACTGCAATTACATCACTCAGCTTTACTGCAACTGATATTGAAACCGCAGATTGCAGTTTGGATATAACCTTTGCGTCGTCCAATATCGCTTTATTACCAATAGAAAATATCAGTTATACATGTCATTCAGGCAGTTTTGGTTTATCCCTGACGCCTGTAGCCAATCAATCGGGTCATACAGCAATTACAATAACGATTACTGACGCTGCAAATTTAACTACAACAGAATCATTTGCAGTGACAGTCAATGAAATCAATGATGCACCTGAGATTTCAAGCGGTTACAATCAAACGATCAATAAAAACACAGTATTCAATTTACTCACCATCAAAGCAACTGATCCAGATACAGCCGAATGCAACCTGGGAATTACCTATACTTCATCTAATATGGGGCTATTTCCACTGGAAAACATTCTGTATACTTGTGACGCAGATGTTTTTGTTTTTACACTGACACCAACGACAAATCAGGTTGGCAATGCAACAATTTCAATTACTCTAACTGATGCCGGAGGTTTAACCGCAACCCAGTCTTTTGGTATCACTGTGAATAATGCGACATCTTTGGCATCAACTATATATCAATTCTCAACTTGTGGTGCAGTTGGAAGAAGTGGCCCGGATCAATCACAAATCAATTCACAATATCATTCAAGTACAACACTTTATGGCCAGGTGACTGGAAATAATGGGATTCAAGAGTGGGTTGTGCCCAATACTGGAAGATATCGCATTGAAGCTGCGGGGGCAGAAGGTGGAACAAGTACCCAAGGTGCGGGTGGTCGAGGTGCAATATTAAAAGGTGATTTTGATTTGACATCTGGCACGACATTATACATTGCTGTCGGACAACAAGGGCTTGCATCAAGTTATGCAGGTGCCGGCGGCGGTAGTTTTGTGGCTTATGGTACTTCTATATCCAATTCTTTGCCATTGATTGTCGGAGGCGGCGGCGCATCCAGAGGAGAAAATACTGGAGACGTTTCTTCATATTTAGATGCCAGCCTGACAACATCTGGTCGTGATGGCAATCAATATGATTCATCATCCATATATCCATCAGGCGGTACTGATGGAAATGGCGGTAATGGTGGAACCGGTTATTGCCCAGGCGGTGGTGGCGGCGGTTTCTTTTCTGATGGCATTGTCAATTATCCAACATATTCAGATAATTATGGACGAGCATTTAGAAATGGTGCACTTGGAGGCGCAAATTCAAATTACGATGGCGGCTTTGGCGGTGGTGGTGCTGGCTACGATAATGGCGGCGGTGGCGGTGGTTACTCCGGTGGCGGCGCTGGAAGTTCATCAAGTGATTCTTATGATAGAGGCGGCGGCGGAGGCGGCTCCTTTAATTCAGGCGTAAACAAGTCAGATAGCACAACCCTTGGCTACAACAATGGCGCTGGATATGTAACGATTACGTATTTTCAACCCAATTCTAATCCTGAAATTTCATCTATTGATGATCAGGTAATAGAAAAAAATACTGCAATTTCATCACTCAGCTTTACTGCAACAGATAATGAAACCGCAACTTGCAGCCTGGATTTAAGCTATGCATCATCAAACACCAGTCTGGTTTCAACAAATGCCATTTCATATACCTGCGATGCGAGTACATTTTATCTGTCGTTAACCCCAACAGTCAACCAATCAGGTGAAACCACAATTACATTGACATTAACAGATGCTGGCGGCTTATCGATCACCCAAACATTTGTTGTTGCAGTGATGGACCCCCCCAGCCTGTCCAGCATTGCAGATCAAAATTCATCTGCCAGAACTGTCAGCTTAACAGTGGTTGATGCGCAAGGGGGAGATATTACAATTACTGCAATGTCTTCTGATGAAACCATTCTTGCCTATACTGGCATTGACTTGTGTGGTTCTGGCAGCAATGTGATCACAAAAACCTTAACTTCAAATATTTCAATGGATTTAAGCCTGACCTTTTTGCCGGCTGTCGATCAACACGGCCGCATCACCATTACAGTGATAGCAGCTGATTCCACAGGGGTGACATCCACAACGAATTTTTCAGTCATTGTATCCCCTCCAGGCCCGGGTAACAACCTTTCATTCGGCGGTGATGATGATTATATTTCCTTCGGCCAGTTAAGTGGGGCGCATCCTTTGGCACTTGTGAACTCAAGCTTTACATTCAGTTTTTGGTTAAATCCTTATCTTACAGGTGATACCTATCAAAGAATTATTGATAAAAGCAGTAGTTCGCTGGAGCATTACAGTCTTTATCTCCATACAGATGGCATTTATCGATTAAAGGTGGATGGAACGACTGTCGTTACAGTTCAAAAAGCGGTTGAACCAGATGTCTGGCATCATTTTACCCTGTCTGGTGATACCAATGGTTATACCTGCTTTATCAATGGTTATCAGGTGGAGACAACGATCAATCCATATGTATCACCAACCAATGCAACAGGCTATATGTCTTTTGCAAGATCATATAATTTATCAGACAGAGTGTATAAAGGCTATCTGGATGAATTCTCTATATGGAATCGGGTGCTTTCACAGGCAGAAATCCGACAAAATATGTGTCAAAAACTGATCGGTTCTGAATCTGGTTTATTGGCGTATTTTCGATTTGACAGTAGTTCTGGAGATCTTTTGCGCGATCTCAGCGGAAATGGATATGATGGCACGCTCAAAAACATGGAAGCAAGCGATTGGTGCATATCTTCAGCGCCTCTAGGTGATATCAGCACATATGATTATATTGGCACCAATCCAGATGACTTTTCGGTGAGTATCGCCTATGCCAACAGTGATGCATTCACAGCAGTTGGCGATGGAGGCACTTATTCTGGTATTCATTTGTATCTGGTGGATGAGCCGCCCAATGTGATAACGCTGCCATCCAGTTTTTCATCCATGTATACCGATCACTATTTTGGTGTTTTTACTGTCGGCGATAGTCCGACCTATTCAGTCACATATGACTATTCCCAAAATACCCATGGGAATGAAGATGATGTTCTGTTGGCATTTCGGGCATCCAATAAATCCAGTGAATGGCGATCCCTTTTGACGATTCTCGATACGACGACAAGAACCATCCAATGTGGTGGGATTTCCATGCATGATGGCTATCCGGCCAGAGAATTTATCTTTGGATCTCAAGCAAACAATTTACGTACAGGCGATTTATTAGCGCATTATCCATTTAATGGAAATGTTTTGGATGCAACTGGAAATGATTATGATGGCATGTTTTATAGTGGTGCAGATCCAAGATGTACGATCGATCGACATGGCATTAGTGACAGTGCTTATCTATTGGATGGTTATGATGACTTTTTATATATTGATAACTATGACCTTCCAGATAACTTTACAGTGTCAACATGGCTGTATTTTGAAGATACTGGCACAAACCAGGCATTTATTGGAAAATATCAAGAAACCAGCCCATATACCAATTTATTGATCTTAGGTTATTATGATAATCAAGTGAATGTTGAAATTAGAGGTTCATATTATCGCTATGGTACTTTATCTAGAGGTTATCATTTAGTATCAGCAGTTATAGAAAAAATAGATTCATCAAACTCATTGGTAACTGTATATGTGGATCAACAAATACTCTGGCAGCAAACCATCGATAAAGTTTATGGAACAGATTCATCTTCATATCGATGGACTGTCGGCATGGAATGGGATAGAGATGGTTCGAATCATGTTCGAAGTGATTATGCGAAAAGCAAATTTGATGAGATCAGTCTTTATAATAGAGCATTAAATGCCAATGAAATAAGGTATCTTTATAACTTAACCCCTGTTTTTTCTGCGATTGAAAATCCATCGTCTGTCAGTGATGTTGTTACATTAACCTTAACCACAGCAGAATCGTCACAACTCACTGTCACAGCGCGTTCTTCTGACCAGTCGATTATTTCTGACAGCCAGATTAATTTGAATGCTTCAGGAACAAACCGGATGGTCATAAATACCAGTGCCCAAACACCAATGAATTTAACGCTTACCATGACACCTGAATCAAAAAAGTATGGTCGTATTCTGATAACATGCGCAGTCATTGGATCATCTGGGATAACAGAAACAACCAATTTTCCAGTGATCGTATCGCCACCAGGGGCAGGTCTGGCATTAGACTTTGATGGCAGCAACGACTACATTGACCTTGGAGAATACACCGGCTCAGATCCAATCGGTCTGACAACATCAAATTTTACATTCAGCTTTTGGATCAAACCAGACCTTTCCGGAGATTCCTATCAAAGAATTATAGACAAAAGTGTGGATGGCCTGGATCATTACTCCTTATATCTTCATACAAATGGAATGTTTCACTTTAAATCCAATGGATCTGTTGTCGCCAATGTAAATGATGCCCTTGAAGCAGGAAAGTGGCAACATGTTGCCTTTATGTCAGATGGCAGCACATATACATGTTATATTAATAGCGTTCTTGCAGATATCTCAACAAGTCCTGTAAATGCACCGCCAAATTCAGCAGCGACAATCTCTATTGGAAAATCGGTAAACACATCCAGTCGCTTATTGAATGGGCAATTAGATGAATTCCAAATATGGAACAGAGCCCTCAGTCAGTCAGAAGTCAGACAAAATATGTGTCAGAAAATTAATCCCTATGACAATGACCTGATTGTTTATTATCGATTTGATCAACAATCCGGAACAATTTTGAATGATTTAACGAGTCATGGTTATCGTGGCATCCTCACAAATATGAGTGACAGCGATTGGGTAACCTCTGGCGCAGCCATTGGTGATATCAGTGTGTATGATTATGTCGGGAGCAATCCAGAAGATTTTTCTGTGAGCTTATCCAGTTCCACGAGTGGTCGATTAACTGCTGTTGGTGATGGCGGCCAATATAATGGGATCCATCTGTATGTCGTGAATGAAGCACCCAATAATACAACACCGCCCGCCAGTTTTCAATCCATGGATACCAGTCATTATTTTGGTGTATTTCCAGTGGGGACATCAGCGACGTATTCATTAACCTATTATTATGGTAATCATTCCTATACCAATGAAAATGATGTTCTTTTGGCATTTCGTAAAAATAGTGCAGATACTGAATGGGATTCGCTGTTAACCATTCTTGACACACAGAAAAAAACGTTAAGCTGTTCTAGTGTTTCAATTTATGATGGCTATCCGGCCAGTGAATTCATCTTTGGTACAGAACCGAATCTTTTATCCACCAGTGATCTTGTCGCATGGTATCCCTTGAATGGTAATTTTGAAGATGCCTCAGGTAATGGAAATAGCGGCAGTCTACAAGATCCATCTGACCCAAGACCCACCAGTGACCGGTTTGGGGCCAGTGACAGCGCTTATACCTTTGATGGCGTTGATGACTGGATTAAATTGCAGGATTTTAATGTTCCGGAAACCTTTACTGTGTCAACATGGTTATACTTTGATGGCACTTCTGCCAATCAGGCGTTTATTGGTAAGTATGATTCATCTGCCCATGAAAATGTTTTTCTCATGGGCCAATATAGTGGAAAATTAGACTGTAACATAAGAGATACGTATTACAGAGAAGGCAGCCTGTCAAAGGGATATCATTTTCTTAATGCAGTTGTTGAAAAAATAGACACATCCAAGTCATTGGTAACAATTTATCTGGATGAAAAAATCCTGTGGCAAAATACCATCGCAAAGACGATTGGTTCCGATATATCCGGCTATAAATGGACCATTGGGCAGGATTGGGATAGAGATGGCAGCTATAATGTAAAAAGTGACTATTTTAAAGGCAAAGTGGATGATGTTGCGTTTTATCAGCGCGCTTTAAATGCCAATGAAATCAGATATCTATATCATAAGACACCGGTGTTATCCACCATTGACTCCCCAAGGTCTGTGAATGATGTGATGACTTTAACTGTCACTACCGCTGATGCCTCTCAGGTCACGATTATTGCACATGCATCAGATCAATCCATTATTGATGACAGTCAAATCAATCTGGGAAGTTCAGGCAGCAATCAAGTGGTTGTCAATACCAGTGCCGCAACACCAATGAATATAACACTCAGCTTAACCACACAATACAATGGGTATGGTCGTGTCATTATTACCTGTTCAGTTGTTGGCGCTGATGGATTGACAGAAACCACCAATTTTCCGGTTATTATTTCCCCACCGGGTCCTGGGATGGCATTATCCTTTGATGGCATTGATGACTACATTGATATGGGTGGCATCGCGGGATCCGATCCCCTGGCTCTGACCGGATCATTTACATTCAGTTTTTGGGTCAACCCCAGCCTGACTGGCACTTCAACCGCACAGCGCATTATTGATAAATCCACGGCTGGCTATGGACAGGATGGTTATGCTTTAGCAATTATGTCCACCGGCAAACTCTATTTTTACACCAATGATGCCACTCGGTTGACCACTTCAGAAGGTTCCATTCAAGCCAATGTCTGGCAGCATATATCAGTTACTGGTGATAGCACAACCTACACCTGTTATATCAATGGTGTTGCAGCACCAGCGGACTTTCCAAATGCCTATAGCGCACCACCGGCAACTGATTTGGATTTAAGGATCGGTGCTGCTGTTGTCACAACGCCGCGTGAGTTCAAAGGTCAGCTGGATGAATTTTCCATATGGAATCGCAGTTTATCTCAAAGTGAAATTCGTCAGCATATGTGTCAACGACTCTCAGGCACTGAAAATGGTTTGCTGGCATACTATCGGTTTGATCGCACTGCCGGCAACATCTTAAGCGATTTAAGCGGCAATGGTTATCATGGCACCTTAACCAATATGAGTGACAGCAGCTGGGTCACCTCTGGTGCTGCCCTGGGTGATGTCAGTATTTATGATTATTCTGGTTCTACTGCCAGTGATTTTATGACCAGTCTTTCTTATGCTGATGGCGATTCTCTCACTATTGCAGGTGTCAGCGGAACTTATACCGGTATGCATCTCTATCTGGTCAACGAAGCACCGAATATCCTCTTGCCGCCATCTGATGAATGGTCCTCACTGGATAGCAGTCATTATTGGGGCATATTTCCAATGGGCAGTCAGACCACTTATGCCCTGACTTACAGTTATTCGGGGAATACCTTTGTTTCCAATGAAGGCAGGCTGTCCATGGCCGGACGTTCAGCGTATACCGCAACATGGTATCCGATCAATCCACAATTGAATATTGCATCTAACATGTTGTCTCATCCAGAACTGTTTTCAGATGCAGCAATGCCAGTAAAAGAATTTATTTTAGGAAATCTGGACACGCAACCCTTTGCCGGCTCCGGAAATGCGCTTCATTTTGATGGTATCAATGATTATGTCATCATTCCAGGTCATTCCACATTAAGGCCCTCGGAAATAACGGTTGAGGCATGGATTAAAGCAGACTCCTGGGGAGCCAATGCAGGAGACAATACCATTGTCGGTTCTGATGATAATGCATATCATGGTTTTGTGTTGCGAGGCGGTGTCAATGGAATCGTGGAATTTGCCATTGCACAACCATCGAATTGGTATAGTGTGTCAACCGCTCAGAATTTGCAAACAGATACCTGGTATCATATTGCAGGCACATTTGATGGCACCACATTGAAAATCTATGTTAATGGCACTGAAAGTCAATCATCCATTCCGTCGGGTGCAGCCCTGACCTATGCAGGCAATGAAAACATTCATATTGGTGAATCCTTTGGCACATCAGGGAAATTCTTTCATGGCGCCATTGATGACCTTCGCATCTGGAACTATGCCAGAACCCAGAATGACATTGATCAGAATATGCATCAAATTATGAATGGAAATGAAACTGGCCTTGCTGCTTACTGGCGATTTGATCAGACCCAGGGAACCACCGCATACGACGCAACAAGCCATATGCATCATGGCAGCCTGACTGATATGGATCTTTCTGACTGGATTGCATCATCATATCCATACACCCTGACAATCAATGAAGACACATCCACAACCATTCTCGCTGGCTATGATGCTGATGGCGACACCCTGACCTTAACAACCATTTCAGGGCCATCACATGGAACGATTACATTTGATCCATCCGATCAAATCATGACCTATACGCCCACAGCAAATTATGCAGGCACAGAAACAGTCATCTATTCCTTGAGCGATGGCGCAAACGCGGACAGTCATACCATTACGATTCATCTCAATGAAGTCAATGATCCACCCGAAAGCATCACCATTGCAGACCAGACAATGAATATGAATACATCTCTCTCCATACCACTGACACCAGTCGATGATATCACTGACCCATGTGCCTTGACTTATACCTTTACGAGTTCCGATGAAAGTCTTGTCTCTGTCAACAATATTTCAACCACCTGTCAGACCGGAACAATTTATCTTTCAATAACGCCAACATCCAGCCAGTATGGTAATGCAACCATTACGATCACAATGACCGATGAAGGCAATCTAACCGCAACAACATCATTGGCCTTAACAGTCAATTATTTTAATAGCGCGCCTGTGTTGTCATCAATTTCAGATCGAAACACAGCCAGTGGCACAATCAGTTTTCAATGTTATGATGCAGAAGGCGGTCCATTGACCATAACTGCAACATCATCCAATACGTCGGTGTTACCCAATTCTGGCATCCATTTGAGTGGATCGAATTCGCAAACGACATCATATGCTGGCACTGTTGATACTTCAGAAGACCTGACATTAACAATGACACCCAACGCAAACCAACACAACCGCCTGACAATCACCCTGACTGCCACTGATTCTGATGGCATGAACGATTCAATCAGTTTCTCTGTAATTGTCTCTCCACCGGGTGCAGGCAATGCCCTTCAATCAACTGATACCACTGATTATGCAGATTTGGGCACGATCAATGGATCAGATCCACTGGCGCTGGGCGGGTCAGATTTTACGATCAGTTTATGGCTCAAACCCGCACTGTCTGGTGAGCAATATCAGCAAATTGTGAATAAAAGTAATGGTGACCGGGCCAAAAATGGCTATAGCGTTATGCTTGAACAAACTGCATCAGTCAATAAAATTAAACTGCAAATTGACAGCGGTTTAGTGAATCAGTATCAAATCAAAGCTGTTGATATTCTTCAGGCAAACAAATGGCAGCATATTGCATTTACTGGTGATGGCTCAAATTATAAATTATATTACAATGGTATCGCAGTCACCAACGTTGATACACAATCCTATCAAGCCCCGCAATCAGTCACCACCGGTATGAAAATCGGCAGAGAAGCCAGTTCAGTCGATCGGGGTTACACTGGAGAGTTGGATGAGCTCAGCATCTGGAACAGGGCACTCAGCCAGTCAGAAATTCGACAGATCATGTGTCAGCGTTTAACTGGCAGCGAAAGCAATCTGGTTTTATACTACCGGTTCGATCACGCCTCTGGAACCAGCTTGAAGGATTTATCTGGCAATGGCTATAATGCTACAATCACCAATTTAAGCTGGGTAACATCGGGGGCATCAATCGGTGATGTCAGCACTTATGACTACGCTGGTAGCAGCCCATCAGATTTTGTGAGAAGTCTGTCTCATGATGATGGTGACACCTTCATAATAACCGGTGCGAGTGGGACTTATGAAGCCCTTCAATTGTATCTGGTGAATGAATCACCCAACGCTTCACCATCTTATTCGGGCTATCAAACTGATGATCATTATTGGGGAATCTTTGTTGATGGCTCATCACCGGGCTATGATATTGAATATAATTATCAAAATCATCAAAATATTCCTGATATCGCTGATTTAAGAATCTATGAGCGAACTGATAACACAGATAACACCTGGTCCAATAGAAGTAAGACCAACGATACCATTAACAAAATACTGACCCGGACAGGTTCAGCGTCAACAAATACCAAAGAATTTATTTTCTTGATCAATAATTATCCGCAGCTAAGTACAATTGAAGATCAAGTATTGGATATGAATACACCAGCTACCGGCCTGTCAATTACCATTACCGATGCTGAGACATCCGGATGCAGCCTGAACCTTACCTACATTTCATCTGTGCCCGGTCTTGTTTCTCCAGACAATATATCCTACACCTGTGATGCCGACATATATTACCTTTCAATAACGCCTACATCATCCCAGGCCGGCGCTGCAATTTTGACAATAATAACAATAGATTCTGGTGGTAAGTCATCCTCTACATCTTTCACTGTCAATGTAGTGAATACAGCACCTGAAATTGGATTTGTCTCAGACCAGACCACAAATGAAGATACTGCATTGGTAGCAATTCCAATCACTGCCACAGACATAAACAGCGATGGATGCAGCCTGGCGCTTTCCTTTGCATCGTCAAACCCCGCTTTAATTTCACCGGCAGCCATTGCTTATACCTGCACCGCAGATACATTTTACCTGTCGCTGACACCATCAACCGACCAGGCAGGCAATGCAGTCATTACAGTTACTGTCATCGATGGCAGTTTAACCGCTTCTACTGCTTTTGCAATCACAGTAAATGCCCTTGATGATGCGCCAGTTCTTTCTGGAGATACAGCCATAACAATGGATCAAAATACCACAGCTTCATTTAACCTTACTGCAACAGATGCTGAGGGAAACACATTGACACTGACTGCACAATCGTCAGACCCGGGCTTGATACCCGATAACAACATCACAATTGCCAATGATGCAGACCAGTATACGATCACAATAACACCGCTGACAGGGCAGTCGGGTTCGACATCAATAACAGTTTCAGTAAGCGATGGCACAAATATAACCTCAATGACAATTGCTGTATCTGTAGAAGTTCACTATATCATTGCAGGCCATGTCTATAATTATAGCAACACTGCAAGCGGTGGACTCGATAACGTCACGATGACATTATCCGGTTCACACATCTACACAACAATTACAAATATTTCAGGAGACTACACCTTTGCACAAGTCCGCCCAGGAGACTACACATTAACAGCAGTAAAAACCGATGGTATCAATCTGCATTTAAATGATGCCATCAGCATATTGCAAGCTGCTGCAAGAATAATCAACCTGACCTGCCACGCCCAAATTGCCGCGGATGCATACATCGATGGACGCGTTGGTGCATACGATGCTGCAATGGTGGCCCATTATTTGGGCGGCGAAGAAACCTGCTTGAATGATGATTGTGCTTTCTGGCAGTTTATTCCGGAAGTAATCACCACTTGTGAAACCTGGCCATTTGTTGTGAGTGAAAATGTGCGGCGGTATACTGATTTGAGTGGGGATGTTTTGGGGCAGGATTTTATTGGGATTGGGTGTGGGGATGTTTGGCGGTAATTTATAAATATGGTATTTGATACCATGTGATCCTTTTTAATAGTATATTTATTTAGATATTTATTTATAATTGTCAAACCATAATTAATCTTCATTAAATTTGGAAAATTTAAAATGACATCATTACAGGATTTAAAAAAACGATTAATCACTTCTTATAGTAATATTGAAAGAATGATACTATTTGGTTCAGCTGCACGGAATGAATCTGATCATGAATCAGATTGCGATTTGTTGATTTTAACCACTGAGCCATTAAATCGATTTGAAAGACACAAAATTACCAATACAATCTTTGAGATAAACCTGCATTATGGTACAAATTATAGTTCAATAGTTATTGATAAAAACTCATGGGAATCAGGGCCAATTTCATTATTACCGATTCGTGATGAAATACAAAGAGATGGAATCAACATATGAATAAAGATGAACGTCGTTTTGAATTAGTTCGTTACTGGTGGTCAAAATCTGAAGAAAGTTTGGCATCTGCAAAACGCGAATATCAGGCAGGATCATATAGTTTTGCTATGAATCGTCTTTATTATGCATTATTTTATGGCGTATGCTCAGCACTTTTTGTAAGAGGACTCACATTTAGAAAACACTCAGGTGTTAGGTCAGCATTTCACAAAGAGTTTATTAAGACGAAACAGCTTGAAGTAAAATTTGGTAAACTATATGACCAGTTGTTTGAAGATAGGCAAGAGGGAGATTATGTTGCTTTTGTAACATTTGAAGCAGATTATGTTGAACATCAACTGAATACTACAGCAAGGCAGAAAGAGTGCCCCGGTTTTGCCCTCTATTGATTCAAGCATGCAAAATTTCGGCAAAGCCACGACCGCCTGGGGTTGAAACCCCAGGCTATTTCATGCCGTCCCTTCGGGACTCAGTTAGTTATATTTAATATTTCGACACAAATTTTATGAGAAATATTTTAAAATATTTCGAATTATCACCTGACATGCTTAAAATGCAATTATGTTATAATAAAAACTATTTGAGTCCCGCAGGGACGACATGAAATAGCCTGGGGTTTCAACCCCAGGCGGTCGCGGATTTGCTGAATACGATATTTTTATAACGATTTCAAAAACCGGGGCATTATTTCTGCCTTGCTGTAGTAGGCATAAAAATTTTGAATAATGATCGTACTGATAGGTATTGACACTTTTTGGTATATTGACACCTCAATTCTATTTTGTTAGAAAAAATAGAAAAAATAAAAAAGAATTCACTGAAGAATATGAACAAAATAAAAAATGAATATTATAAGGAGAAAAGAAAAATTATGAACACAAAAACAACATTCGAAAAAACAATAATTGGCGGGATAGAATCCAAAAACAGGATTGTACGATCCGCTACACATGAAGGAACTGGAGAAAAAGGCAACGTTAGTGAACAAATTCTAGAAATGCACAGTGAACTTGCAAAGGGCGATGTGGGGGTGATTATCACCGGCTGGATATCTGTATCTGAAACCGACAATCCCGGTGAGAATACAGTTGTGCTAAAGGATGACACGCCAATGCCGGGCCTGAAAAAATGGTCTGAAATCGTTCACAAATATGGCTCCAGGATCGTCGCACAATTAAATTACGCGGGTGGACAGCTCTTTTATCCGCCAGATGGTACTGTTTATGGCGCCTCGGATGTTGCAGATCCCATCAGCGGCATAAAACCCACGCCATTTACTGAAAAACAAATTGAAACCTTGGTTTCGGAATTTGGCGATGCGGCCCTCAGGACAAAAAATGCTGGATTTGATGGTGTTCAGATTCACGCAGCCCATGGATATCTTTTCAGTAAATTCCTGAGCCCGGCTTTTAACAAAAGAACTGATGCTTATGGCGGCACGCCCCTCAAAAATGCTCGTATTGTATTGGAAACACTGAAAGATATCAAGACAAAATGCGGGGATGATTATCCGGTCTGGGTCAAGTTGAACTGTTCGGATTTCGATCATGAGAATGGGCTGGATGAGCAGGATTTCCTGATCATTGCAAATGAACTGGCAAAAAACAAAATAGACGCCATTGAGGTCAGCGGTGGAACGTTGTCCGGAAAGTATCGCCCATCCAGATCCAAAAAGTACTCTGCCTATCATCTCGAATATGCCGAAAAACTCATGGAGCAAGTATCAGTCCCGGTCATTCCTGTAGGCGGAATCAGGGATATCGATACGATTGATCGCATTCTCGCCACAACCGATGTTGCAGCAGTTTCCATGTGCCGCCCACTGATCCGAGAACCCGGGCTTGTCAAAAGATGGAAAGATGGAGACAGGAGAGCGGCTGAATGCGTAGCTTGCAATGGTTGTTACAATCCTAAGGGAACCAGATGTTTTTTCAAGCTCAATAAAGAAGAACAAGCAGCGCAAAAAGAGATTATGAAATTCATGAATTCAATGGGAAAAAAATAACGATACGACCAATGCCTGACTCAGAATCAAAAGGAGCAATATTATGGGCAAATGGCATAAAACAGGATGTGTCCTGTGTGCACAAAATTGTGGACTTGAAGTTTGGGTTGAAAACAATAAAATGATGAAAGTTCGACCAGATAAAGAAAATCCCAGAAGTGAAGGTTATGTTTGTAGAAAGGGCCTTAATGTTACCTATCACCAATATCCGGCGGATCGCCTGACTGAGCCGCTCAAAAAGGTGGATGGCAAATTCGTGCCTGTTTCATGGGATCAGGCAATGACAGAAATTGCTGAAAAACTGAAAAATGGAATTGCGCAATATGGCCCTCGCTCATATGCGTATTTAGGTGCCAGTGCTCAGGGTGGACATATGGAAGCTGCCTTTGGTGTCAGCTTGATGAAATGCCTGGGCTCGCAGAATCTGTATACCTCTGGCGGACAGGAATTTTCAGGCATCTGGTGGGTTCAAGGGCGAATGTTTGGCAAACAGTATATTTTGCATGGTCCTGATGATCATGAAACCGAAATGCTCATCGCCTGGGGATGGAATGGCATGCAAAGTCACCAGATGCCACAGGCGCCAAAAGTTCTCAGAAAGATTAGCAAAGATCCAGATAGAATTCTGGTTTCCATTGATCCCAGAAAAAGTGAAACAGCTGCCATCGCGAATATTCATCTGCCGCTGAAGCCGGGTACTGATGCCCTTCTGATAAAGGCAATGATTGCTATTATTGTCGAACAGGGATGGGAGAAAAAGGAATATATACAATCGTATGTTGAAGGCTGGGATAAAATCAAGCACTGGTTTGTGGGTTTCGATGCCAGAGCAGCCATAGACACTTGTGCGCTTGATTATGATGCTGTCCTTGAACTTTGCCAATTGATGTCCCAAAAGTGTTGGTCTTTTCATTCGGATTTGGGAATTTTCATGGGAAGACACAGCACAATGAATTCCTATCTTTTAAATATATTGGGCGCAGTATGCGGAATTTTTGGTCAGCGTGGTGGAAATATTATTTTAGGCCTGTTTGCTCCTTTAGGCTACCATGCAGATGAACGTCATCCAAAAACCTGGAAAACAGCAGTTACCGGA
>Ga0272440_1001500_pt1 | contig 18968 bp, 19 predicted proteins | sample SSMMMBAug17_FD_192440 | JGI IMG/M metagenome (GOLD analysis project Ga0272440, IMG submission 192440) | Marine sediment archaeal communities from Little Sippewissett salt marsh, Falmouth, MA, United States - SSM-MMB-Aug17 | ecosystem: Environmental > Aquatic > Marine > Wetlands > Sediment ...
TAAATGTCGTATACTATTGATAGAAACCCAATACAAAGATCGGTTGTTTATCGTTCAAACATTGGATTCTCAAGGTTTTGACATTGAAATTGCCAGTGACGAATCAAAAGCAATTGAAAATATCCAAAAAAATGAATACCAACTCGTAATTACAGAACATAACTCAACACAGATTGATGGGGAACAAATATTATTAGCTGCGCGTCAGCGTCATCCGGATATGCCAGTACTTATTTTTTCAGGCCCCTGTACGCCAGAGAGCGCAGTGAATACCATGAAATCCGGCGCTTTTGATATCGTTCTCAAGCCTCTCTCTGAAGAAACGATCAAAAAAGTTGTGGCGCGTGCGCTGGCAGCAACAATAACAGAACAGGTATTGCCCAATAAAAAGGCATCATCCAAACACGCCATTGTGACAGAAAACAATCATATGAAACGTTTACTGACCCTTGCCAGAAAAATCGCCAATAGCAAAGCAGCGGTATTACTTCAAGGCGAAAGCGGCACTGGAAAAGAATTATTCGCCCGCTATGTTCACAATAACAGTCCCCGAAACAGCAAGCCTATGATTGCTGTTAATTGCGCAGCACTTCCAGATGGACTTCTTGAAAGTGAATTGTTTGGACATGAAAAAGGGGCTTTTACCGGGGCGATTTCACGAAAACTGGGAAAATTCGAATTGGCCAATGAAAGCACAATCTTACTGGATGAAATTAGTGAAATGAATATGAATCTTCAGGCAAAATTGTTACGTGTCCTTCAGGAATCTGAAATTGATCGGGTAGGGGGACATCATCCCATTCCAATTGATGTTCGGGTTGTGGCAACGACCAATCGAGATATTGAAACATGTATCAAAGAAAAAAAATTTCGTGCAGATTTGTATTATCGCCTCAATGTGATTCCATTAAAAATTATTCCATTAAGGGAAAGAAAGGCGGATATACCCGTTCTGGCACAATTTTTTATTGAAAAATACAATGCCATTGATGACCGAAATGTGAAAGCGATTTCAGAAGAATCGCTCAATGTATTAAAAAGTATGAGCTGGGCGGGTAATGTTCGGGAATTGGAAAACGTAATTGAGCGGGCAATTTTATTGAGTGATGGCAATATTATTCAACCGCAAAATCTGTTCATTGGTGAACAGCACAAGGTTCAGACAGAAAAAAATTTACCCCATCAAATTATGAGCGGCACATTGAAAGAAATGGAACGTCAAATGATTTTTCGTACGCTGGATGAAACCGGCGGTAATCGCACGCATGCTGCTGATATTCTTGGGATAAGCGTTAGAACATTGAGAAATAAACTAAATGAATATCGTAATGCAAATTACGATATCTGATTATGCAAATTGAAATTTTTTTCTTGAAATATTAATATTTATTGTATATAGCTTTAAAATGTTTATTTATTCTGGCGGATGTATTTTTTTGTACAATTCAATATTAAATAAATGGACTGAACAATATAAAAAGAATGAAAATATTTGATTTTTCAGTTTTTACATGTTAACTATCGATAAATATACAATTTATTATAAAAATAATTCTAGACCACAAAATATGGAGGCCATATGCCAATACAACCATTGTTTGGAAAAACATATTCTTATCTGGCCAATTCTTTAGATATCGCCCAACGCCAACAAGTTTTTCTCAGTAGTAACATTGCAAATATGGATACCCCCGGGTATCTTGGACGAGAAATTGATTTTAAAGAAACGTTAAAAAATGCAATGGAAGGCACTGGTGCAATGCTGACCCGAACAAATGAGCGACACTTGGGCGGGGCAACTGATGAACTGACGTACATTATGTCGACACGGGATAAAGGTAACATTGATATTGATGTTGAAATGTCCAAACTGGCTCAAAATAATTTGAAACACAGAATGGCAAGTGAGGCCTTGATTCGTAATTTTAAGAAAATGACCTCGATATTAGGGGGAAGATAAAAAATGAATTTATTCCATTCTATGAATATCAGCACTACCGGTTTAACTGTAAATCGTTTACAGATGAACATTATCTCTACAAACCTTGCCAATGCAAATACAACACGCACAGAAACCGGCGAACCATACCGCAGACAATTGCTTCATTTGAGAACGAAATCGGTTGAAGATTTTCAATCGGTTCTTGATGGACAGATTCGGGATAAGAATAAAGATACGTTTTATGGGGTCAACGTGGATTATATCGACAAAGATATGACTCCCTTTCGCAAAGTGTATAATCCGGGTCATCCCCATGCAGATAAGCAGGGATTTGTATCCATGCCCAATGTGAATTCAATGCTTGAAATGGCGAACCTCGTTATCGCAAAACGCTCTTATGATGCCAATGTCACTGTTATGAAAACAGCAAAAGCCATGGCCTTGAAGGCCCTTGAAATTGGCAAATAGAATTAACCTATATTTATAGAGAGGTCTTTATGAATGATATCGCTATTCAGTCCGACCAAATGTTTCCACTTTTTCCAGAATCAAAAATATCTCAAAATCAAAAAAATGTTGATTTTCGTAAGTTCATTAAGGATGCCATTTACCGAACCGATCAACGTCAAAAAGATGCCAATATTGCCATCCAAAAAATGATGAATGGTGATGCCGGCATTCATGAAACCATGCTTGAACTCTCAAAAGCTGAGATATCATTAAAAGTACTCAATCAATTTCGGACAAAAGCCATGGAATCTTACAAACAAATCATGCAAATGACTTTTTAATTTAGATACGTTTTTCTCAGAGTCTTCGGAACGGGTATTATTTCTGATAATATCCAATGGGGATATAATGCCACAAAGCGTTTTATTCCTGGTTTATTTACCAACGCAAAGCAAAGCAGTTATCTAAAGTGAATACCTTCATCAAACAGTTTATAGAAGTTTTTCGGTCCATGAGTACCGCACGTAAAGCCATGGTGGTTGGTGTCATCAGTTTGGTGTTATTGAGTTTTGTCTTGATGTTTTACTGGGCAAATCAACTTGATTACCAAACATTGTACACCAATTTGGCGAGCGATGATGCGGCAGCAGTCATTGGAAAATTAAAAGAAAATAACATACCTTACAAGCTTGAAGGCGAGGGCTCAATTATCAAAGTGCCTGTCGAAAGAGTTTATGAAACACGGCTTGCACTTGCCAGCGAAGGCCTGCCAAAAGGTGACAGTGTTGGATTTGAAGTCTTTGATAATACAACATTCAGCACCACCGAGTTTGTTCAAAAATTAAATTATCAGCGCGCGCTTCAGGGTGAATTATCGCGAACAATCTGCCAGTTTGAGGAAGTTGACCATGCGCGTGTCATGCTTGTTATGCCTGAAGACTCCTTGTTCATTGAGGATGCCAAGCCGCCATCAGCTTCTGTATTGCTTAAATTACGCGCAAAACTCAGGCAGGATAAGGTTGCAGGTGTTGTTCATCTGGTGTCCAGTTCTGTAGAAGGGCTGGAACCCCATCAGGTGACTGTTGTCGATACTTCTGGTACCATTCTGTACAAGCAGGATTCGGATGAAGAAGAAGCGATGGCAAAGATGCAAACCGAGTACCAACGAAAACTTGAACAACGTTATCATACACAAATTCAATCCATGCTTGAGCGAATTGTAGGCGAGGGAAAGGCGATTGTTCGTGTCAGTGCGGATATTGATTTTAATCAAATGGATGTAAAAGAAGAATCTTTTGATCCTGAAATGAGTGCTGTCCGAAGCGAACAGCATAAAGCAGAATCTTCAAAAAAAGAACGTGATGAAGCGCCAGGCAGTACAGAGGTGGAATCGGGCGCTGAGAATCAGGAAAAAAATCTTGCCAGCTTAACACAAAAATCGGATAAAATTGTAAATTATGAAATCAGCAAGGTTGAGAAACGTGTATCAAAACCATTTGGAGAAATTAAACGTCTCTCAGTTGCATCCGTGGTCGATGGCATTTACAAAACTGTGACTGCTGAAGATGGCACGGAATCTGTTGCGTATCAAAATCGGTCAACTGAGGAACTTCAACAAATTGAAGAACTTGTTAAAAAGGCGATGGGCTACGATGCCAATCGGGAAGATCAGGTTCAAGTGACCTGTATGCAATTTTCTATTTCTGAAGAAGATATCTTTCCAAAAGAGCGTAACTGGCTGGTTTATGGTCGTCCTTATATACGTCCAATTCTTAACTTGATTCTGGTGCTGTTAATTTTCTTCTTTGTCATTCGTCCCTTTTTGAAAACATTCCGACAAATGGCTCAACCGCCAGAACCTGAAGAGGAAGAAGGCGTACCGGAATTATCAGAGCCTGAAGAGGCTGAAGGATTGCCGGATATCGCCAAGATGAGCCTGCGTGAACGGGTCATCATGATTGCCAACAATTACCCAGAAAAGACTGAAAACTGGGTCAGAGGATGGATAAATGAGGTAGATAAAAATGTCTAATGGAGCAGCAGGTTTAACAATAGAATCCCTGACCGGACCGATCAAGGCCGCAATTTTCCTGATGGTCATGGGTGAGGAATATACAACAGAGTTTTTTAAGAAGCTTAACGAGCTTGAAATTCGTAAAGTAGCACGATACATGTCTGAGATCCGCTATGTGCCACCGGATGTTATGACCAGTGTTATGGAAGAATTCCTGGATAATGTTGAAGCAGATGATCAACTCATGATTGAAGGGGGGAGCTTCCTTCAAAGTGTGGCGGGTAACTCATTGGGTGAGGCCAAAGCTGCTGCTTTGTTCAATGAAATTGATGAAGATAAACAAAAAGCACCTTTCTCTTATTTTGAGCGTATGGATCCCAAGATGATGATTGATTTTATCAAAAGTGAGCATCCTCAGACGATTGCATTGATTCTCTCACACCTGAAACCTTCAAAAGCAGCATCCATATTGATGGGGCTGCCGAAGAATGTTCAGGGTAGTATCTCCATGCGTGTGGCGAAAATGAAACAATTGCCCCTTGAAGTTGTTCGTGAAGTTGATCAGGCCATTGAAAAGGAAATTATTGGGTTTGGTAGTTCTATGAGTCGTGAAATTGGTGGACTTGAAGCTGTTGTGAATATATTAAACGAAGTGGATGGTGCAACCGAGGATAATGTTCTGTCATGGCTCGAAGAAGAAAAAGCGGAGATGGCTGAAGAGATTCGTCAGATGATGTTTGTATTTGAAGATCTGGTTAATATTGATGATAGAGGGATGCGAGAAATCCTTAAATCAGTTGATATGGGTGATTTGAAAGTCGCTCTCAAAACAGCTTCGGAAGATATGAAACAAAAAGTCTTTTCCAATCTATCTCAACGTGCTGGCGATATGTTGAAAGAAGACATGGAGGTTATGGGACCTGTTCGTCTGGCTGAAGTTGAAGAGGCACAATTAAAAGTTGTCCGATTGGCTAAGAAAATGGAAACCGAAGGTAAGATTGTATTAGGAAAGGGAAAAGAAGATGTCCTTGTCTGATGACACCTTTCAGTTTCCATCGTTTGATGATATCAAAACATCAAAAGAAACGATTGAGACCAAAGAATCAGATACATCCGGATTTAAGACGATTGATTTTAATCAAACTGACCAACGTCTTCTTGAACCCACGCCTCCGAAGGAAGATGTTTATCAGTTTCAATCCTTTGATGATCTTGAAGCCCAACTCAATGAATGTTCGCTACCTGAAGAAAGAGCGCTTCAGATAGAATTGACCCAAAGACTTCAAGAAGCCAATGAGAAGTTACAAGAAGCTGAAGATAAATTCAAGCAGGCTGAACAGGCTATTGAAGATGCAAAAGTAAAAGGTGTGGAAATTGAAAAGCAGGCCCATGAAAAAGGGTTGGAAGAAGGCAAAGCTGAGGGCAAAGAATCAATTATATCCCAGGCAAAAATTGTAATTGAAGGCATCGAAAACGTACTTAAAGAAATTACTGCATATAAAGACGATTTTCCAAAAATTTATGAACGAGAAGTAATTGGACTGATTAAGGATATTTCCAGAAAAGTTGTTCATGTTGAAGCAAGAGTGGATGAGCAGGTTATTCTGAAAAATATATATAAGGCCTTTGACATTCTATCCGACCGGGTTGAGGTAAAACTCAATATAAACCCCGATGATCTTGATTTTGTAAATGAAAACAGACCAGAGTTTTTCAGTAATGTGAAAGGATTACAATCAATATCTATTGAAGCGGATGCGGATGTCGAACGTGGGGGATGTTTTATTGAAACCGAATATGGCAATGTGGATGCACGTATTCAAACCCAGTTGGAGCGGGTTGAATCCGCACTTGAAGAATTGTTAAAAAATGCTTGAAAAAGATTGGCAAAAATATTTTCATTGTGTTGAATCAACCAGAACGTTGATTCCAACTGGAAAAGTATCAAAGATAACCGGTATTATTGCTGAAGGTTATTGTGCAGGAACAGGAATTGGCAGTACATGCTTTATAGAAAATACTGAAGGAAATCTGGTCAGTTCTGAAGTTGTGGGATTCAATGATCGAAAAATTGTTTTGATGCCCTATGGAGAAACCCGAAATATTAGCCCAGGTTGTAAGATATCTCTCTCAGATGACCGCCCCTATGTTTCGGTAGGCAATAATTTTTTGGGACGCGTGGTTGGAGGAATGGGGCAACCCATTGATGATGGGGGACCAATACATGCTGATGATGTGTATCCCTTATATGGTAATGTGGTCAACCCCTTGAATCGTCAAGTAATTACCGAACCTGTTGATGTGGGGGTTGGCGCAATCAATTCTATGATTACCATTGGCAAAGGGCAGCGCATTGCGATAATGGCCGGTTCGGGTGTTGGAAAAAGTATTCTGATGGGCATGATCGCGCGTCATACGTCAGCCGATGTTGCAATTATTTGCCTGGTGGGTGAACGTGGACGAGAAGTTAAAGATTTTGTGGAAAATATACTTGGTGAAGAAGGTCGCATGAAAACAGTGGTTGTGGCGGCGACATCAGATACATCACCCCTTGTTCGTATGCGGTCTACCTATCTTGCCACGACATTGGCAGAATACTTTCGAGATCAGGGCAACGATGTTTTATTAATTATGGATTCGATCACACGTTTTGCAATGTCTTCACGAGATGTTGGACTGGCAGCCGGTGAACCACCTACTTTAAGAGGGTATACGCCATCATTTTTTATACAAATTCCCAAATTACTTGAACGTGCAGGAAATATTGAAGGGAAAGGCAGTATTACAGGAATCTATACCGTTTTAGTTGAAGGTGATGATATTAATGATCCGGTAGGGGATACAGTACGTTCCATTGTTGATGGCCACATTGTTTTGTCCAGGGATTTGGCAAATCAGGGGCATTATCCGGCAATTGATATATTGGGAAGTGTCAGTCGTGTGATGCGGGATGTTGTTGATCGGGATCATTATCAAATTGCACAGCGATTGATAGAAGTGCTGGCCACTTACAGAAAATCTGAAGATATTATTAATATTGGCGCTTATGTGGATGGCAGTGATCCCAAAATTGATTATGCCAAAGCGATGATTGGTAAAATTAACGATTTTTTGTGTCAGGATGTTGATGAAAAAAATTCCATGCAGGTAAGTGTCAATCAACTTAAACTGCTTTTTTTGAATCAATCACGATAGTTGATCAATCATGAAAAAATTTAAGTTCAGACTGGAGGCTGTCCTCAGATACCGAAAATATAAGGAACGAAATGCGCAACTGGAATTGGTAAAAGCCAAAAATGCAGTGGTAGAAAAACGCAACCTCATTGAACGACTCAAACAAAATCGATTGCAGGCGATTTTCGAATTAAAAGAGCGCGAAGACAAAGGGATTTCAGTTGGGAGACATCGATTTTACACCAACTACATTACAGGGACTGACGCTGCCCTGGAAGAAGAACAAAAGCAACTGGTTGTTTTGGAAAAAGTCATGCGAAAACATCAGGAGCTTGTCAAGAAAGAACAAATCAAGCGAAAAACGCTTGAAAAAATTGAAGACAAACAGAAAAAAGAATATATTACCGATTTTATCAAATTTGAACAAAAAACGATGGATGAAATGGTTGTCATCAGGCGTCGGCCTGAGAAGGAGGCAGCATGAATCAGAATGTTTCAGGCAATAAAACACTATATCGAATCATTTGTGGCGTACTTATTTGCAAGCTAATTCTAATATGTACGCTTTTAGGAATGAATACAGAGAAAAAAATTCCAATATTCGAACCCGATGAAGCTGTTGCTGAAGATAATGCCGTACAAAAAATGATCCAAAACGATATGACCCTTTCCATGGACAAAATGGAACAACAGAATGATTTTTATTCAAAACCGGAAAACAATTATCTCGAGTATGAAGTCATACAGCGTGAAAGAGAGAAGATGATCCGGGAAAGAAATAAACTGGAAAATGAACGTCGCCATCTTGAAACTGTAAAAAAAGAAATTGATCAAAAAATTGCCCGATTAACCAAAATTCAGACGACAGTTGAGAATAAAATAAAAAAACAGGAATCTCTTATTGCACAATACAAAGCCATGCAAGAAAGCACAATGGATAATCAATTTAAGCATTTGCTAAAAATTTACACATCCATGCGATCCAAAAAATCGGCCATGCTGATTGATAAACTGGATGTCGATATTGCCATTCGTTTACTTTCTAAAATGAAAGGTGAAAAAGTCGGACAAATATTAAGCTATGTGCCACCAGAAAAAGCGGCAGCACTGAGTGAGCAACTTGCAAAGTCCTCAAAAGTGAACTAATCCCTTAATTTATTGCTCTTTAGAAAATTAAATATGATTCATAAATTTTGCCGGGCTATATTTTTCATTGTTTATTAATTGTTAAAGTTTTTAGAAATACGTGACGAATACTTATTCAAATGACACAATGAATGAATGCTTTTTAACTCAGTATTTCAACCAACAGGCCTTCAAATCTGTTTTTAAATTTGCCCTTAAAAATTTTGATTTTGATTATATTTTTAAACAACTGGTTTACTAAATACAATTACTGATCAGTAATTTGAAAATGTCCACAAAATCAAGCGAATATTGTTATAAAACAGATTTGGATAAAACATGAAAGGAACTACAATTATGACAATAATAAACAATATAATGACCGGACTGGCAAGAAATAATGAAAGCAACCAAAAAGCGCCTGTGCAAGCTCCTAAACAAACAATAGATACAGGTAAAATAAGTGGCGAAAGCCAATACGATGTTTCGTTGCCAGAGGATGTATTGATTAATTTTTCTGACCAATCCAGGGAGGCCTATTCAATATTGGACTATATCGATGAAATACCAGATATTCGTGAAGAAAAAGTTGCCGCATTAAAGCAACAATTTGATGAGGATACATATGTTTTTGACTATGAAAAAATCGCCTCAAATATGGTTGATGCCTTTCTAAATGGTACAGTCTAATCTGATTAATAATCAGTAATTATTTAAACACAAAAAAAAAGGCGAGTCGGCTGACTCGCCTTTTTTTTGTGTTTTTTTGTCAACCTGCCATAATATTCTTGATTTTCCAAACCATTTGTATATATATAACCTTATGATTATTCATATGTTTGAAATGAAAGTTAATAACCAAACATAATAATTCAAAATTTTATTGATACACGAAAAGGTTGTTTCAACCATCAATAATGAATCATGTTTAAAAAATGTCATCCTTCATATTTGCTGAAAAGTAATTAACACGACTGCTCATTCCCACACTTTGCGAGGAGATGTATCTGTGACGCTTTTCATCCCATGACATTGCGCATACGAATCAAGGGCACAAATCGTCTAAGATGCATTTCCTCTCAAAGCGTGGGAACGAGCAATGGCGTTTGTTTGAAAAAAACAGGAATATCAAACGATAACGTATAAAACGATAACCATGTGGATATATTTTTTTTATCTGTTATTGTCATAATATAAGTTAAACAACAATGGCATGGTTGTCCAGATTAAAGGAAGATATCATTGGTCATAACAGTAGGGGTCGGTGATTTAAAAATCAGCAATAATCCAAAAGATGTGATTATCACACATGCTTTGGGATCATGCATCGGTATAACTGTATACGATCCTGAGGTCAAGGTCGGTGGTATGCTCCATTATATGCTTCCGGAATCCACATTGGATCGGACCAAGGCCAAAAAATCACCATTTATGTTTGCAGATACAGGAATCCCCATACTGTTCAGGTCTTGCTATAAGCTTGGTGCTGTCAAGCGAAGAATGATTGTCAAAGTGGCTGGCGGTAGCTCCATTATGGACGATTCAGGCTTTTTTAACATTGGAAAGCGAAATTATGCGGCATTACGTAAGATTTTATGGCGGAATAATGTACTAATTAAATCTGAAGATATCGGCGGCAATGGCAACCGCACAGTTCGTCTATACATTTCTCATGGTGGTGTTGAGGTGAAAGCATCGAACAAGGGGTATCGGCCCATATGATTTTTGATAATTCATATTTCTGAAAAAATTAAAAATTGTTTTTGTTTTTGAAAATCTTAGCGATAGGGACTGTCTTGATAAAAAAATCAAATTTCACAGAAAACACTTTGAATTTTTTTTTAAATAGTGCTATCTATATAAATTGAATATTCATCGTATTGAATCTATTATAAATATCTGAAAATAGTAATTGTATTCAAAAACATAATGATTTTATCCCATTTAAGGAAATTCACCTAATTGAATTTCCAAAACGAATATTTGAGCGGAGAAAATGTCATATAACATTCTAATTGTTGATGATTCCCCCTCGATGCGTCAGGTTATTCGAAGAACGATTCAAATATCTGGCTTTGACGTGGGACAATTCTTTGAAGTGAACAATGGAAAAGAAGCACTTGATCTAATTGATAAAGAATGGGTGGATATCATTTTATCTGATATCAATATGCCAGTGATGGATGGCTTAACATTTATTCGGTTATTACAAAAAGATATCATAACTGCCAATATTCCGGTAATCGTGATAACAACTGAAGGCCGTGAAGCCTGTCTAAAAGAATTTTTAGATATGGGTGTAGCGTCTTTTTTACAAAAACCTTTCAAACCAGAAACAATTCGAAATAAATTGATAGAAATCATTGGAAGTGAACAGGCACCACCGGATAATAATAGGACCTTAAATGGTTATGAGTTTTAGGTGTCCAACTCAATTATTTTTTTTGAATCGGTTGGACGAAAAGTATGTTTTATTACATATGAGGCAGATTCATGCGTGAAATAAAAGTGTTGGTCGTAGATGATTCTGCGATTGTACGAAAAATATTTACAGATCAACTATCAAAGGAGCCAGGGATAAGAGTTGTTGGAACAGCTCCCGATCCTTATGTTGCAAGGGATAAAATTGTTACTTTAAAACCTGATGTCATCACTTTAGACATTGAAATGCCACGCATGGATGGTATTACATTTCTAAAAAAACTGATGAGATACCAACCCATGCCAGTAATCATTGTCAGTTCTTTAACGCCAAAGGGAGGAAAGCTCGCATTAGAAGCAGTTGAAAGTGGTGCTGTTGAAGTTTTGTGTAAGCCCGGTGCATCGTATTCAGTTGGCGATATGGGAAAACAATTGGCTGACAAAATTAAAGCAGCTGCTCTTGCACGGATCAGACCTCCGGATCGATCTCGAAAACCAAGCACAGATCAACCCAAATTAAGCTATCGTAACCGATCATTACAGGAAACAACTCATAAAGTCGTTGCTATCGGCTCATCTACTGGTGGTACTGAAGCGCTCAAGCAGGTATTGATGAAACTTCCGCCGACGATTCCCGGTATTCTCATTGTCCAACACATGCCACCCAAATTTACCACTGCGTTTGCAGAACGATTGAATAATTTATGTGATATTTCTGTTAAAGAAGCCGTCGATGGTGACCATGTTCTTACCGGACGCGCATTGATTGCACCCGGTAATTATCATATGCTACTTCGTCGAAGCGGCGCACGTTATTTTGTGAGCGTAGAAACCGGACCAATGGTTCATCATCAACGACCGGCTGTTGATATTTTATTTGATTCAGTGGCAGAATATGCTGGCGCCAATGCTGTTGGCGTTATTTTAACCGGAATGGGGGCAGATGGCGCAAAAGGGCTTCTCAATATGAAAAATGCGGGCGCACGAACCATTGGACAGGATGAGGCATCCTGTGTTGTCTATGGAATGCCGAAAGAAGCTGCAAAAATGGGTGCTGTTGAAATTGTAAGTCCCTTACATCAGGTTGCGCAGGAAATTATCAACGTATTGTAATGTGCTGACAATTTTTACGCAATAATCGTTTTTAATTCTCCTCGATTACTGGCACATTGTTTATTATATGCAAGTATCGAGATATAAAATGTGGAGTAAGTATCATATGGAAAATTTCATCAAGTCTTTAAACAAGTTGATAGAAACATTTTTGACAGAAGTTGGAACAGTGGATTCGGATAATATTCAAGCAATGGGTTCTCTGATGAATATTATGGACGAGATTATTCAACTTTCACAAGATAAAGATCAAACAGATCTGTTGCGTATCGCTTCTGCAATCAAATCTATGGCTGGCTCCCTTGCATGGGGTGAACCAGATCATTCCATTGATCAACTAAAGGAAGGGGGAGAATTACTTAAAACACTTTCTGCGGATGTTGAGGCGGGAACATCAATTAATGATAAAGTAACTGCATATATTCAAAAATGTGGTATTCAAGAAGAATCTCAAGGTGCTGAAGATGAACCTGATAAAGAAGAGGAAGAAGAAGAAAAACCAGAGCAACTCGCACCTGAAGAAGATTTTGTTGTGGATTTTAGCCAGGATAAAGAATTGATAGAAAACTTTATCATGGAGGCTCTGGAAAATTTTAGAGAAATTGAGGTCAGTATTGTTGATCTTGAAGAAGATCCAGAGAATACTGAAATTATTAATGATATTTTTCGACCCTTTCATACAATTAAAGGTGTTTCAGGCTTTCTCAATCTTACACAGGTCAATAAGTTAACGCATCAGGTGGAAACGCTTCTGGATGAAGCGAGAGATCAACGGCTGGCTGTGGATGGAAACATTATTGATTTGATTCTGGCAGCTATTGACCTGACAAAAAACATGATCAATTATCTGGATGAACAGATAAAAACCGGCTCTACAGAAACAAAACAATTTGGCGTAAATGCATTGATCAAACGCTTACAAAATGCATTGGAAGGTAAATTTGACGAAGCACCCGCGTCTGAACCGAAAAAGCCTTCAGAAATTATCCCATTGGATGATGACACTGATGAAGATACAGAAGATGAACCTGCCGCTGCTACTGCTGCAGCGCCACCGCAAAAAATTGAACAAGCAGCACCAACGCCATCAGCACAGGCTCCCAAAAAGGCAGCAATTCAATCACCCGCTTACGTAAAAGTAGATACCCAAAAATTGGATAATATGATTGATATGGTGGGTGAACTGGTAATTAATCAGGCAATGCTCAATCAGGAAGTTGCAGGGATTGTTTCTGCTGATAATCGAAAACTATACAGCAGCATTACTCAGTTAACGCGTATCACATCTGAAATTCAGCGAATTTCAATGTCCATGCGAATGATTCCTATTAAACAGACATTTCAAAAAATGGTGCGTCTGGTCCGAGATCTTGCAAAAAAATCTGGGAAACAAATTGGCTTGAAAATGCTGGGTGAAGAAACTGAAATTGATCGAAACATGGTTGATGAAATCTACGATCCACTGGTCCATCTGGTCCGAAATTCATGTGATCATGGTCTTGAACCGCCTGAAGAAAGACGAAAAAGAGGAAAAGCGGAAAAAGGGCTGGTCACACTCAATGCCTATCACAAGGGCGGCAACATTGTTATAGAAATTAAAGATGATGGTCGTGGCTTGAATCGAGATAAGATTATTAAAAAAGCGGTTGAAAAAGGATTGGTAAAAACAGGTGAAAATTTATCTGACCAAGAGGTCTTTGGTTTAATTTTTCAAGCTGGATTTTCAACTGCGGACAAAATTACCGATGTATCCGGTCGTGGCGTTGGAATGGATGTGGTCAAGCGGGTCATTGACAACATGCGTGGAAAACTTGAGGTAAATTCCGAACCAAATAATGGGACAGTTATCTGGCTGAAGCTCCCACTGACATTGGCTATTATTGATGGTATTATTGTTCGTGCAGGAAAACGAGATTATATCATGCCAACAGCATCAGTTCTTGAATCATTGCGGCCCGAAGAGAGTAATTATAAACATGTTGTCAATAAAGGGGAAATGATTCAAATTCGTGAAAAATTATATCCGCTTATTCGACTTCATGAAATTTTTGGTTTTGAACCAATGCATTTCAATCCCTGGGAAGGCATTGTCGTTGTTGCTGAAAGTGATGGCCGTCACAAATGTATTCTTGTTGATGAGATTGTTGGCAAGCAGGAAGTCGTGATCAAGAATCTGGGTGGATTGAAGAAAGTCAAGGGAATGGCAGGGGGCGCTATTCTGGCTGATGGGCGTGTTGGGCTTATTTTAGATGTTTCTGGACTATTTGAAATCAGTGAAATCTAATATGCACATTGCCAAAAACTTAGTTTATTTTAATAATTTCGTGCGTTGGAGTAATTCCAATGATTAAAACGCCAGATTTAACTGACGATAATTTTATAAAATTTAAAGATCTTATTTATAATAAGTGTGGTATTTGTCTGCATGATGGCAAAAAAGAACTGGTACGGGCAAGACTTAACAAGCGGTTACGCCAGACAGGAATAAAGACATTCACCGATTATTATAAATACTTGACACAAGAGGACAATGGCAACGAATTGGTTGTCATGTTGGATGCCATATCCACCAATAAAACCAGCTTTTTTCGTGAGATCAAGCATTTTGATTTTTTAAAAGAAAATGTTTTTCCGAGTTATGCTGCTGGTGACTATGGAAGGCGTCTAAGATTTTGGAGTGCTGCCTGTTCCAGTGGAGAAGAACCTTATACACTGGCAATCAGTTTATTGGAATATTTGGGGCAAACAAATTTCGATATTAAAATTCTGGCAACAGATATATCCACAAAAGTTCTTGGTGAAGCACAACGCGGCGTTTATCCTGAAGAACGTATTGAGGATATTCCCGGACCATTGATTCGAAGCTATTTTCAGCAGGGCCAGGGACGACAGCAGGGGTATTATCGTGTCAAACCAAATCTAAGAAATTTAATATCATTCAAACGCTTTAACTTGATGGATAAATTTCCTTTTAATACGATTTTTCAATTTATTTTTTGTCGAAATGTCATGATATATTTTGATAAAAAAACACAAGAGCGTCTGGTAAATAAGTTTCATCAATGTCTTATACCTGGCGGCTATTTGATGATTGGTCATTCGGAAAGCTTAACAGGAGTCAATCATCCATTCAAATACATTCAACCCAGTGTTTACCAAAAAGATGAATAGAATGAATGCAGATATGCTAAATCAAACAGTTAATGAAATTTTTGAAACAATGTATTTCATGTTTCCGGAACAAATAAAAAAGCCTGATAGTCATTTCTCGTTACCCGTTCATTGTTACGTTGCGTGCACCAGCTTTATTAAGGAAAAAGGTGCGACAATAATTTTTGCTGAAAACAATCTGGTTAATCAAATGGCCATGAATTTTTTAGGAGAAAAAAGAATCTTTGAAGATATTGAATTATTTGATATTATGAGGGAAGCGACCAATGTGATCGTTGGTAATTACATCACTGCCACAAATAAACCACCTGAAGTCAGTTTTGAAATCCCGGTTGTTGACAAAACCACCATGATTTCATGGGACAAAGACAGCACGTACTACATAGATAGTATCTACGATATTGAAAAATATTTTTTTCGAATCGCATTGGCAGGATAGAAAATAAATCGTGCCAATATTAATCGTGCCAATATTAATTGATCAAAGATTTTTGGGAGTTTTTTATGGATGCTCAGTTGATTAATCCCTTTATTAAAGCTACGTTAAATGTACTGGAAACAATGGCTTTTATGAAAGCTTCACCTGATAGGCCCTTTTTAAAGCAAGATAATGTTGCAAAGGGCGATGTTTCATCAATTATTGGACTCTCAGGTGAATCCAAAGGGACCATTTCAATCACTTTTACCGAACCATGTATATTATCGATTGTATCCAATATGTTTGGAGAAACAATGTCCCAGCTCAATGAGGAAGTAATGGATGCTGTGGGCGAAATTGCAAATATGATTTCCGGGCAGGCGCGTCAGGTACTTGAAGGAAAAGGAAAAGTGCTTTACGCGGCTGTGCCAACAATGATTAAAGGAAAAGATCATACAATCAGTCACAAAACAACAGCCCCAATCATGGCTGTTCCATTTAAAACTGAACATGGTGATTTCACCATTGAAGTTTGTTTCGAAGATTAAGATTTATAGGAGGAGATATGCCTTTAGATTTGAGCATGAAAGTTTTAGTTGTCGATGACTTTCTGACAATGCGGCGCATTCTAAAAAACATTCTAAAGCAGGTGGGATTCAAAACGATGGAAGAAGCAGAGGATGGTGCGCAAGCGCTTGATATGATTAAGAATGCAGACCCACCTTTTGATTTGATTATTGCCGACTGGAATATGCCTAAGATGACAGGTATAGAGCTACTTAAAGCGATCCGTGCAGATGCGGAGCTGAAACATTTACCAGTCATCATGGTAACTGCTGAAGCGCAGAAAAGCCGTGTGCTTGAAGCTGTTCAAGCTGGTGTAAGTAATTACATCGTAAAACCATTCACTGCTGAAACAGTCAAAGCGAAGCTTGAACAAGTCTTTAAATAAAACAAGACTTTATACCCCCATCGTACAAAAAAAGACGACAAATGATGGGGGTTTTTACCTGATAACTAGTTCTTTTTGCAATTTCGATGCTGTATCTTCAGAAATAAGATGCTGTGATCGGGCAATAGGGATTGTATATTGGCCAAGAGTATTATATAAGTTTTTAAAATCAGGCAGGTCTTTGGTAATGCTGATCACATGATTCTGAATCGTACGTAAATCTCCACGAGAAATGGGACCGGTCAACGCATTGGTCACTCCATGTTTATCAATATTCTTTAATGTACCTTGAATAAGTGGTTCTAGCACTTTCAGGGCAATATTATCAGGTATCCCCGCATGAACATTTAATTGTCTGGCCAATTCAAGCAATGTCACCAAATAGTTCGAGGCTACAACTGCGGCTGCATGATACAATGTTTTTCCTTCAGTGGAAACTTCGGTAATCATCGCATTGAGATCATCAGCAATTATTCTACCCTGTTCAATCGCTTCCTTAGACCCTTCAACTGAAACATAAATATTTTCAAATGGATTGGGCGTAATATGTTTGACAGGAAAGCTTTGCAAAGGATGGAATGAACCAGCCCCATGCCCCTCTTTTATTGCTGATGCAAGAATGCTTGATGAAAGGGATCCGCTGCAATGATAGATAATGGCATTTTGGCGCATCCCATTATTTTCAATTAACTGTTGACATGTTTGTTCAATGGCATCATCAGGCGTTGTGATAAAAACAACATCAGCCTTTGAAGTTACTTTCCAGGGACATGTGTCAATACATTCTGCATTTATTAATTGGTTACTTTCCTGAATCGTCTGCATGTGTCTGGCAGATAAGCCAGTAGCTGTATGACCAGCAGCTTGCAATTGAATCCCCAGGTTCGTTCCCAGACGACCACAGCCAACGATTGCAAATTGAATATGTGGCATATTTTTTCCTTTCTTGAAAAAATTAGGGCAAAACATGCTCAATTAAGCATCCATTTCCAATACTGCCATAAGTTGGAATGCTCTGAAAATCACATGTTTATTTAAACCCAATCGTACAAAACAATACAAAAATATCCATCCTCTTATGATAGAGCTATATGAACCCCATTCATTTGTCAACATTATGATCAATAAACCTGTGAGATTTGTTTTTTATTTTATAAAAATCAAATTGCATACTTGCATATTTTGAATGTTTTTGATAAGTTTTAATTTTAACGCAGAAAATATTGAAAATTATTTCTAAATGCGATATGGACTGAACAACAAAACAAAATTCATAGATGGATCTGTTAACAACAGAAAAGATCCAACCAAATTAGAGGTGAATAAATGGGTGATATCTTATCCCAGAGCGAAGTGAACAGTCTGTTAAGCGGATTAACAGGTGAAGACGTTGAATCCGATGTAACAATGGACTTTGGCGGTGACACAGAAGAAGAAGATTATGATGAAAGTGTTGCACCATACGACTTTAGCAGCCAGGATCGAGTCATTCGTGGACGAATGCCAACACTGGAGATTATCACAGAACGATTTTCCAGAATGTTTCGTGCCAATTTATCTGCCATGATCCGGCGTGTTGTGGATATTGAAGTTGCATCTGTTGATATGGTTAAATTTGCGGAGTTTCATAATTCATTACCTGTTCCTTCAAGTATTCATATTTTTCGCATGGAACCTTTGAGAGGTCACAAAATTCTCGTATTTGAAAGCCAACTGGCATACAATTTAATTGAGAGTTATTTTGGCGGCCAAACCCTTGGTCATATGAAAATTGAGGGGCGTGAGTTTACCAATATTGAAACACGAATTGTTGAAAAGATGGTTCATACTGCGCTAAAAGATCTTGATGAAGCTTGGAAGCCTATTTATAAAATTAACCCCAATTATATTCGATCTGAGGTAAACCCTAAGTTTGCAGCAATTGTTTTACCAACAGATCTGGTTGTGGTGATACGATTTGCATTGGATATTGAAGGGATTGGCGGATTTATGATTTTGTGCATCCCCTATGCATCAATTGAAAGTATCAGAAACTTACTATATGCCAGTGTCCAAACAGACGAAAGTGAAGGGGATGACTCCATTTGGAAGAATAAGCTTCACAAAAGCACAATGGACCTTTCAGTGGACCTGACAATTGAGTTGGGCACCACTAAAATTACCACTGAAAAATTAATGAGCCTTGAAG
>Ga0272440_1001501_pt1 | contig 18964 bp, 8 predicted proteins | sample SSMMMBAug17_FD_192440 | JGI IMG/M metagenome (GOLD analysis project Ga0272440, IMG submission 192440) | Marine sediment archaeal communities from Little Sippewissett salt marsh, Falmouth, MA, United States - SSM-MMB-Aug17 | ecosystem: Environmental > Aquatic > Marine > Wetlands > Sediment ...
AAATGAGGAATTTATTTTTTAAGTTTTCCTTAATAATAAATTAAGTAAGCGGTCATAAATTTTCGGGTAGATAAAATTTCGTCCAACCATTCGATCTTGTCATACTCGATTTAACCATACCTGGCGGAATTGGAGGACAAGAGACGATTAAGGAATTATTAAAAATTGATTCTGGCGTAAAAGCTGTTGTATCAAGTGGGTATTCAAATGATCCAGTTATGTCAGATTATAAACGTTATGGATTCAAAGGGATCATTCCAAAACCTTATTCGCAAGATGAAGTTACTGACATTCTTAATGATATTGAAGGTTAATATGATAAAGGATGCCCAAAAAAATGTTGTTGACAGCGACATGAAACTATTATAATCATCAAATATGCATCATCGAATTTAATAAAATTGAATGAAGGATTTATTATGAAATATTTCTATTATATATTAATGTTATTATTGACATTTATTTTAGTATGTGAAGTATCTTCAACCCCAATTCAAGTTACAATTTATACCGATGATTCTCTTCAACCCTATTCTTATCAAGAAAATGGAAAAGTCAAAGGGACCTACATCAATATAATAAAAACTGTTTTCGACAGAATGCCTGCTTACAATGTTAAAATAACAGCTGTTCCATGGAAGAGAGGCAAGAAGATAATGGAAGCTGGGAAAGGTTTTGGATTGGCGACAGCATACTTTCATGGACATGATTGGCCATACCTGTATCCCTATTCATTGCCATTTGCAAGTGATGTTCTCAATGTTTATTGTACGCCAGAAACCTTAAAAACCCAACGCCTCATATGGCCTGATGATTATAAGCAATTAAGAATCGGAAGACCTGCTGGTTTCAGTGGTTTTGGTGGACCTAAATTTGATGAAATGGTTAAAGCCAAACAAATCGTGTTGGAAGAGTCAAAGGGCGCAGTGGCTCAAATCTTAAAGCTAGGTGCATGTAGACTTGATTGTATTATTATAGACCAGACAACTTTTAACGTTGAATACCACAGAGCAATTAAAAATGGGCGGTATGATTCAAGTTGGATAGAGCCTGTTCTGGGTGTTGAAATTTCTAGAAATGACATTTATATCGGTTATTCTAAAAAAGCCATTGAAAGTGGAAAATATCCTTTTCATATGGATTTCAGGCAAAAATTTGATTCTGAACTTTTTAAAATGATTCGCTCAGGCGAACGAGATAAAATTTTAAATGCCTATTGATCTATTTCATGTTGACCCCAGGCAAAAATGATCAATCCATCTCCAAAAATTCTATTTCCGCATCCTCTTCAATTGAAATATCCACATTTAATGGTGGCAACATAAAAAACTCAGGACGATTTGCCAGATACGAATCTCTTATCAATTGATGTTGTGTGTATTGTAAAGTCGGCAAGGGGTAAAAAGCGTTATCTTTTCCATCCAAGCCATATATCGACATATCTTCAACAAGAAATATCTTTAATCCATCACCGAGATAATTAATTTGACTACTCTTTGGTAATGATGCCCCAGGTGTTGCCATCTTTATATGGCCAACAAACGCATTATCTGCTGTCAACGTAGCTGTGAAATTATCGGTGTCTAATACAGGTGGTGCATTTGTCCCAATTGTTTCAGCCTCAACGCTGATGCGATTTGCGATAAGTGTTCCGCCATCAATACCTTGTCTGGCCTTCAAGGCAATCGTGCCATGATGACCGGCATTTATTTCCCCCAATTGAATGTGACCTGCCCGAGAAATGAGTGAAATATCACCCTGGTTATTTGTTTGAAGGCCCATGATTGTTATATTTTCCTGAATATCAAAGGAAACATCCTGGAATACATTTAATTGAGTGGCAATATTCAAAGAATTGGCATGGATACTCATTTCGTTTTCTACAGTGATGTCCCCCTCAAAAGATGCATTTCCGGAACCTTCAATGTTCAGGTAATCGGATACATAAATTTGTGAGCTAAATGAGATATTGTTTGCCTGTTCAATACTCAGGCTCGAAATTGGGGCACTTGATTTGCCGATTGAACCATTTACATACACATTGGCGCCATTCGGTGATAACTGCATTTGGTCACCGCTAATATGCTTAAGGTCAATATCTCCAGATAATGTTTTTAATTGACGAGCGCCAGATACACTGATCGCTGCATCTGGCGCTTTGATCCATGCATTTGGGACAGTTGTTTCAAGATTTGCTGAAAGTATGATGTCACCTGAGCCATCAAAGAGAATGTTGCCAGGTACTTTTAAATCCGAATTTAAATAGGTTGGTCCGGAGGTAATGATTGTTAAATTGGCATTGGATTGAAAATTGATATCTGCATTGACTGTCAACTCGTTGTTACTAAAATTAACATCCGCATTGACAAACAAGGGCGCATTGATAAAGGTATTGCCATTTGTATTTTGGATTCGCAGTTGATCTGTGTATATGGCATTGGCGCTTGATTGAAAATAAACTTCACCTTCTCCATCTGAAGCGATCCGAATTTCAGACAACGATTGATTGGCATCGCCAACAGGCCCATTGAATGAAATATTGCCATTCTTTGATGATACATTTAATATGGATTCTTGTGATTCTGTTGAAATATCTGACAGGTGAATGTCTCCTTTATGGGTGATGAGCTGACTATTGCCTGTCAACACTAATGGAGATTGAATATTTATGTTCGCATGCATATCTGGATTTGTGGGGTCAGTTGTTTCTATTGTAGAATCAAGATACAATTTACCGCCTGTAAACTGAAAGGTGCCTTGCGAGGTCACTTTATCATGAATTTCTGCCTTTTCTGCAATGTTCAATGTCATTATGCCCTTATCAACCGTCTCAACAGGCTTATCGATGGTTAACAAACGTGCGTTGATATTGATATCACCGCTAATTCGCGCATTTCCATTTAGAAGTACATTATCTGCCTGAATAATTTCCAAACCAGATAGTGTTTGCCCTGTTCGACCGATCGCGCCATTGAGAAAAATCTGGTTGTTATTGGCGTCTAATTGCAATCTTGCATGCTTATCTGTTTGTGAAACAATGTCTGCGAGTTGAATATCTCCATGATGACTAATAATTGTGCAGTCAGATATCAGTTTGACTGTAGAGTATAAAATGGAAATTTCAGATTTGTCGCCTGTGGTTTCAAGATCTGCACTCAGAAAAATATCACCCGCTCCGCTGAATATTAAATCACCAATGGTTTGTATGTCACTTTTTATGGTCAGGCGGTCCTTGTTATGAATTTTCAATGTTCTCACATTTATCGCGGCATTGTCACCATGAAATGCAACTTCATTGGCATCAGTTATCACAAATCCCCCCATACGCGAGGTAGCTGAGCCGACATTATCTAGAATTTCTATATTGCCATTGCCTGATGACAATGTCAGAACATTTTCATCAGGCGTGTTTGTGTTGATGGAATGTAACGAAATATTGCCATGAGTGGTTGAAAGTTGATGATCTCCTTTAATTTCTAATCTTGCATTATCTATTGACAAATCAGCACCAATACCAGTAATTGAAATATCAGCATCCAAATAAATATCGCCTGTGCCTGCAAATGTGATGGCATCCCTGGCACTGATATTGTGATCAATTGTCAAATCATTGGCTTGATTCCAATCAATTTTTCCATCCGATGTTATCGAAGACCCAATCGTTGAATTGCTGGCTGTTTGAATGGTCATATTGCCATTATTCTGTGTTTCCATTGAATCCAGAATGGTCAAGGTTTGAGTGGTAATATTGATATTTCCGGAGATACGAAATTCTCGGTCAATCGTGGTATGATTTGATACTGATTGAATATTGAGTTGATTGGCGTAAAGGTGTTCATCTGTATGTGAAAATGTAACATTTTCTGCATTGAAAATATGAATCCCCCCCAAAATTTGATCTGAACGTCCCACAGGCCCATGAAAGAAAATGTCTTTGCCTGCAGACAATTTCAACGTGTTATTTCCAGATGTTTCTGTCGTGATTGCAAAAAGAGAAATATCTCCGGTTTGAGCGCGTATATCATGATTGTCATGCAAAGATAAGGTTGCCTGATCAATTCTCATTTCTTTCACTGCTTCAATATCACCATCCATTTCAATTGTACCTGGCCCTTTAAAAATAACATTTCCTGAAGACTGAATATTTGCAGCGAGTGTTGCGATATCCTGATTGTCAATTTGAACGTCACCCGATGTTGTGATGTTGGCATTGATTTGAAGAATATTGACATTCAAATCTAAATCTGCACGAAGTGTCAGTTGACCATCCAGGCAAACCTTACCGGTGCTGGCTATTTTAAAAGATTGCGCATGAACCGAAGCTTCAGAACCAATGAGATGAACATCCTTTGCTCCTATGATATCAATTGATGCAAACGCGAATTCAGATGAACCCAAAGCCTGATCAATAGAGACATTGCCTTCTCCCGCATAAAGAAACAAATCTTGGGTTTCATTCGTTTGAGGCATCAATTTATCAAGTACAATATTGCCATTCAATGTTTCAATACGTCTGTTTCCGGAAATTTGGGTATCTGCATTACTTACAACAATATCTGCACCTTCATCAATTGTTTGAAGATTGCCACTCAGATCAATTGTACCGCTATTGTCAAAGTGAATATTCGAATGAGATTGAATCGGGCCCTTAATTGCCAAATCTTTACCTGAAATAACAGACAAACTTGCAATGGCTTCTTCATTTCCTATAGAAGTATTAAATTCAATATCTGCCATTCCAGATGAGACAGAAAGGTTATGATTGCCATTAATTTCGCCACTAACTTGAATATTGCCGCCTTCGCTCCCTGTATTGATTGATAGATCTCCATTTAATAGAATATCTGTATTTAAAACCACATCCTGAGATTGGGTTTCAATGGATAAAGGCGATTGTATGGTGATGGGTCCCACTACTTCTGACGTATCAAATTCTTTTGTCAACTGAATATCACCATTTAAAAATAAGCCCTTATTTGGGGCTTTCAATTGAAGTGATGCAAGGTCAATGTCTGATAAATAAATATTTCCTGCGGATGCAGTAATATTCAACTGAAAGCCATTCATATTATCAGTTAGTTTGCGATTAAGGATAATATCACCAATTACCGAATCCAGTAAAATATTGTCTTTTAACAGGGTCACAGCGCCATTGATGTTGATTTGGCCAATGGATGTATGGATATTATTTGCTAACATGACATTTTCAGCATCACTGATTGTTACCGCCTGAACCACATGGGATTCCCCAATAGGTTGATTAATATGAACTGTGCCATTGTTGGTACTGAGCATCAATTCAAATGGGCCATCAACTGAAGGAATGAGTGTGATCGCGCCTGAATTGCGTGTACGAATTGTCGTATGGTTTTGCAAAAGAATTGGACCTGCGATATTACTGGTATCAAAGCGATCATTGATTTCAATTTCACCACTTAAAAGTAGTCCCTGATCAGCGGCGACAATTTCTAATTCGCCCAATGAAACGTCATTGATATCGATTTGACCTGTATTGGCATTTAGGGTCAGGGTGTGTGTATTGTCTGGATCAGTAATTTTTCCGGATATTGTAATATTGCCATTCATGGTTCGCAATTGTAACTGATTTTGAGCGCTTAACATATTGCCATCAATTGTGATATTTCCATTCATGGCTGTCATTGAGCCGCCCAATTCTAAACTTTGAGAAGGTACGATGTAAATGTCTTGTGTGTAAAAGCTGTTTTCAACAATCACATTTCTGGCCTTTTCAATAGAAACCTTTCCCAATGGTGTATTGGGACCAACATCCCCAATAAAATATATATCACCCCCACCGCTCATTATATCAAGATTGTAAGATTTTCCTTCAGTGCTGTAAATTTTATCCGAAAACCGAACATCACCTATCCCTGTGCCTGTATGAATGGATAAATCGTGGGTCAACATCACTGAAGGGTTAAAAGAAACATCTCCATTGGCTGTAATGATTCTTCCATTGATATAACAGGCCGCTGCTCTTTGAATGGATAAAGATTTCAATGCTTCAGTTTGTCCCATATCACTGGCTATATGAATATTGCCCATATATTCTTCACCTGTATCCAACTCAAGAGAATGATGGCCATTGATCCGATTATTTATTTGGATATCTGTATTATCTGTTTGAATCGTAATATCATTTTTTAATTGAATGTCTGCCAGTTGGGTTGTATTCCATTCCTGGCTGACAGTCACATTATCGTTTAACATCAGGTTTCCGCCTGATTGAAAAACAACAGCGCCCATGTTGATTGACTGAAATGAAAGCCCCCCATCTATTGTGGCAATTGATATTTTGTTTGTATGATCCGGGTCGGTCAATTGACCATTGAAAGCAAGATCTCCACCAGCAGTATCTACCTGAATATCAGATTGTAAATGAACATTTCCATCAAATAAAACAGGTCCTTGCAATGTGGAAATATCCCCATTCAATCTTGTCGTATTGGAAACGATATGAATCCCTTGTATGCTGGTATGAATCTCATTGATATCCAGTTCATTGGTCATGATATCGAGAGACGTCAGGCGTGATTTTTTTCCCAGTGCCTGTAAAAATTGAGCCGTGCCATTGCCTGCATTGACATTCAATTTGTAAGATTTATCTCTATCTCCAAATCCATCAATGGTTTGAAAAACTTTGAGATCTCCATCACTGGTTTGCCATGAGGTATCGCCAGTCAATGTAATGCTTTGATTAAAGGTAATATTACCCGTACCCAGGAGACTCCCCGACCAGTTTACAGTACCATTTCCTGTTTCAACAAAATCTCCATTTAATATAAAACTGGCATCTACATTTAATAGCTGACCATGATCAAGTATCAAATTATTTTGATACTCAGTAGATATATTCCCGAAAATACTGATATTTCCATTTGTAACAAAGGAAAGATCTTTTTGTTGTCCAAAAAATGACTCACTATCTTTACCCACGAATATTGGGCCATTGAATGTGGCAGAACCAAAAATCAGATGTGCGGTATCAATGCCATCAAGGGAAGTATCTGTAAATACAAGCGTTTGATCTGGATTCTCAATGCCAATTGATGCATCTTTGGACAGTGGCATCAGGCGAACACTGGCATTTGTTGCTTTGATCACTGATGGTAACGTCATTTGGTCAGCGGCAAGGACCATGTCATTGCCATTGCTATTGAGATTACCTTCAATCACAAGTTTTTTGTTTTGAATGTGAATACCGCCTGTATTCGTCATGATAGCGCCAGATGTTTGAGTTTGACCATTGGTTGAGACTTGTTTGAAACGATCTGCGTTCACATCACCGGCAATATTGACGTTTGCCGCAGAAGAAATATCCACATTTTTTAGGGGTGTTTGGGCACCCAGTGATTGTTGAAAAATAATATTTCCGGTATCAGCACCAATGGTCATATTCTGCTTGTAGGGTACTGCGCCATTCACTGGGCCATCAATTTCAATATTGCCACTACTGGTTTGCCATTGGACGTCATCTGTCAGGATTGTGTTTCCAATTATTTTAATATTACCGGCATCAGTTTTCCATTCACCCGCAGTTTGCGTATGACCATCAATTGTAATATCACCATTTGTGGTGATCCAATTACCAGTGGATTGCGTATGACCATGGATGGATATTTGCCCCCCATCAGTTTGCCAATTTCCCTGAGAGGTTATATTGCCATCAATGATAATCGCGCCTTCATCAGTAAACCAATTGCCAGATGCCACAATCTGGCTGCCTTTGAGTTGAATCCCATTATTTTTTGTAATAATTGGCACGTTAAGCTGGATATTGTTTGCACTTTCAACAGTTAAACCAAGAAGAGAAGATTGATTGCCAACAGGGGAGGCCATGACAAGATCTCCTGTTCCGGCAGAAAGATTGAGTTGATAGGTGCCATCCACTGTTTGATGAATGGTCATGTTTCCAGTATCTTTTGAGTGAATCGTTGCATGATCAATTAATACAATGGGGCTGTTTATTTCAATGGCTGCGGATGTTGTTTCGATGTGCCCGCCAAGTGCAATGGACCCCTCACCAGTTTGCAGAAATTGGCCTGTCAAGGTAATTTTTGTCGTGCTTTTGATATTTAATTGACCGCTTTGATTGATTTGCATGCCAATACCAGGAATTGATTCGTTGCAGCTGACATTTTTTTCCAGACTGATATCTTTTCCATTAAAAGTAAAACCACCGGCTCCCAGATATAGGGTATCTTTAATATGTGTCATGCCGGTTCCTTCGTCCTGAACAAAAGAACTTAAGCGGGATGGTGCATTCAGCGAAACATTTTGAGCGGATAGGATGTTGAGATGAAACAAATCATTTCGGCCCAGGTGACCATTAAAGGTAATATTGCCTTGTCCGGCATTTATAGAAAGACTGTGAATATTATCTTTTGCCCCATCAATATCCCCTTTAAAAAGAATATTGCCAGCGTTTTCGCCACTTGAAAGTATGGATTGACCTGTTAACGTGATATTGCCATCAAATGAAATGTTTTGATTACTGGTCTGAATGTTTCCATCCAGATTAACATTTGCTTCACCTTCCTGCGTAAAAGAACCATCAATGTTCATTGTTGCTCCTGATGACAGTTTAAAATCGCCATCAGTGAAAAATTCAACAGAACCGCTGTTGTTTATAAGGATGTCCTTGTTAATTTCAACACTTGTTGCATGGGCGTTCAGCCCCCCTGTATCCAGTTGCGTTGTGCCATTAAATGTCAGCGTATTGGCAGATTCAATCATCAGGCCATTACTTGAAAGTGATTGATCAAACTTGATATTTCCCAATCCACTGCGTAGTGTGATTAAATGATTTCCTGTTATCGTGTTCGAAAAAAGAATATCACCGCCTGTTTCAGCACCTGTATCAAACCGAAGATCTTTTGTGAGTGTCACGGGTCCCTTAATATTGATTTCATCTCCAGTCGTAATGATATCAGTTGATAATTGAACAGGTCCTGTGCTTCTTTGAAAGAAAGGCCCATCTAATGTTAATATGGCGTCTTCTGAAATTGTCAATAAACCTGTATTTTCAAACGCCAGCAGGCCATCATGACGTGTCGTTACAGGAGCGGTCAGGTTGATGATTTGTGCGGTAATATCAATACTTTCTTCGCCAGAAACAATTGATTTTAAAAACGATACGTTTTGGGCTGATTTGATGCGAAGTCCAGAAAGTGAATTATTTAGCCCTACTGCTTCCATACATTTAATATCACCTGCTCCAGCATTCATGGTCAACAGGTGACCGCCATCAAGTGTATTCTGAAACAAGATATTTCCAGGCCCGCTACCTGTATCTAACTCTGCGTTGTGGATTAGAGTAACCGGCTGTATAAAGGTGATATTCTCATTATTTGTGGTAATCTTACCGGCCAATTCAACCGGACCAATACCTTGTTGTAAAAAAGCTTTATTTAACTGGATATCCGCACCAGATGTCAGTCGAAGAATACCATTATTGGTAATGGTCATACTACCCGCATGAAACTGGCTGCTGATTTCGATATCTGAGCTGGATTTGAGTGTCAGTCCATAAATGGGGATTTCAGCCCCTACTTGATCAGCAAAAATGATATTTCCCAGGCCACTGTTTGCAGACAAATAATAATTGCCATCTATTTTGTTCACAAAATGGATATCCCCTGCGCCATTACCTGTCTCCAAAGCCAAATTACCCGCTAAAGCGACAGGACCATCAAATTGAATACTGTCGTCAGTCGTCGTAATTGCACCGCCAATATGAACCGGGCCATCCCCATTTTGAAGCCACCCGCCATCCAGTGCGAGGTTTGCACCAGGGGCAACATACAGGCTGTCATAGTTGGTCACAATGAGCTGGGCATTATTTCCTGTCACCATATTGCCACGAATTGAAATGGGGCCAGATGAAATAAACTGAAGTTGTTTGTTTTGCGTGATGGTATTATCTTTGGCAATGGTGATTCCGCCTGTGTTGTCCACATGTCCAAAAATAATTGTATTGGTTTTGAGATTGTGAAGATCGTTGTTTGAAAAATTGATATCCTTGCTTGCGTCAGCCAGGCCAATGGTTGTTTCTGGTGAATGAGCGGACAGGGTCACTGAAGCATCCTGTGCGTGTATTTCATTTTCCAATTTGAAGGCATCAGCAGCCAGTAGAATGGGGCTTTTATTGCTGTTCAGAATATCGTTCAACTCCAAAATCATACCATGAAGATGAATGCCGCCTTCATAGGTGGTTAGCGTATCCTTGAAATGAATATTGCCAGTACCGGATGGAAACAGCAGGCTGTTGGCCTGAAATGGACCATCAACAGTCAGGCTGTGCGCACTGGAAATATGAATATCTCCAGGGATACTGACTGAACCAACTGCACCATTGATTGTAATATTTCCTGTACCAGTAACAATATCAAGATCTTCTTCAAGTGATTGCGTTCCATCAAGATTTCCCATAATGTGAAGGTCACCGCCTGTTGAGCCTGTATCGTATGCACTGCTGTTTGTGAGCTGAACATTTCCATGTAGCACAATATTATCGCCTGTTGTGCGAATCGCCCCACCTTGGGTAAAAAGCCCTGAATAATTCAGATCCACAATGCTGTCAGTTACAATGTCTCCAAAAGTCTGAACATTTTGAGCGGAACGAATATTCAGGCCATTGATCATGTCGTTGTTTCCCACACCTTGTTGAAAATTAATATTACCTGTTTCAGTTGACAAATCCAGCATGAATGGACCATCAATTGAACCCAAAAAAGTAATATCGCCTGGTCGATCGGGTTTATCAACAATACGAATGGTTAAGTGGTCTTTGAGGGTTAATGCCGCATTAAAAATGACATTCTCACCCTCAGTGGAGATACTTGATAATTCATCAACTGAGATAAACCCCTGAACAGGCGTCGTATCAAATTTAGATTTGATATGAATGTCGCCATTCAAAATTAATCCACCTGCCATATTTTCAAATGTAAGCGTTGAAATATCAATATCATTAAGAGAAATTACACTTTCAGCCTGAAGCGTCAACTCACAATTTTCAACACCTTCGACGATTTTGCTGTTCATGAGAAGGATGCTCCCATCGCGAGAGGTCAGCCGGATAGCATTACTGCCTAAAGAAATATCGTGGGTAAAAGAGATTTCACCAGTAGCGGTAATATCACTTTCCAGATAAGAAGGTCTCGGTCCTTTTTGAAGAAAATCCCCCCCTGTTTCAATGTCTCCTTCTATGCGTAAATTTTCTCGATTATTTATTGTTACTGTGCCACCCGCATTGATTGGGCCATGAAGGTTGATATTTGTCCCTTGAATCGTCACACTGCCAATACCAACTGATCGAATTGATCCCAGGGAGACAGGACCATCTGTAGCCGGATACGCATCATTTTCAGAACCAAAGGCATCTATTAATAAATTTCCACCGCCAATAATGTTGATTGTATCTTTTTGATCTTCTATGATAAATCCACCTGCTCCAGTGATAAATGAAACATTACCTGTTTGCTTGAGCGTGAGTTCATCATCGGAAAGATTCATAATTGTGATTCCATGATTGGCTTGAAGTCTGATATCTGTATTTGGGCTCAGACCTTCAAGTTTTTTCTCGGCAATCGTTAGTTCTTCAGGAATGTCTGTAAAATTAACTTGACCGGAAAAATCTGTGCCGAGATCGTCTGTATCGCCATCAAAAATATATATTTTTTTGGGATCCAAAAGAAGTATTCCATTTGATCCATTGGTTGCTTTTGTCGAAACATCACCATCAAAAAAAAGCTTTTCTTTGCCCGAAACTTCAACAAAACCACCATTTCCTTGCGTTTCGCCGCCATTTGCAGAAATATTTCCAGTAAAGATTGTGGTTTGATCGCTCCATAGGATGACCTCTCCGCCATCACCTGACGATTTGGCATTGGCACGTATCTGTGTATTCTTTCCAACATAGAGATGATCGGCATTGGCCATGGAGTCGTCTTTTCCATGAAGTCCACCCCCAATACGAATTTTTCCGCCATGTTTTTCTCCAGACGCATCCAGTTCAGATTCTTCAGTCATCACAATTGTATTTGCGCTCATATCTATTTGACCGCCTGTTTCGCCTGATACGTCAATTGTGCCGGTATTGCGAATTTCATCCCCTCCGGTCAATCGAACAACACCATTTTCATTCACCAGAGATGAGGCTTCAATCATACCTGAATTATTAACAATTGAATGCACCATGTCTCCAGCAGTTTTAGCAGACATCAGTATTTCTCCGCCGCGAGATTGAATTGTTCCAGAATTGTCAATGCGAGTGTTTGTGGATGATGGCACATCTTTGGGATCAATGGCAAAGCTGATCAGATCATTTTCAACAAATGATAATTGGATTCGTTCGCCTGCAGCAAGATGTATTTTTCCCATATTGGCCATAATGGTGCCATGATTTTCAATTTCTGGTGCCAGTAAAGACACAAATCCAGAATCCCTTGCTTCAATAAAACCGCGATTGATTATTTTACCTAATGATGCGCCGGGTTGAAACTCAAATGAGAATGAATTTTCGAGAAAATTCGTGTCAGTGATATTTAGGGTCGAACCGATAAACCCATGTGTCTGGATAAGGCCAGATGGGCCAATCAGCATCCCATTGGGATTGATTAAAAAAACATTGCCATTGGCCTGCATCAGTCCATTGATAAGAGATGGATGATACCCGGTTACCCGATTCAAAATCGCGGCATGTTGATTGGGTTGAACAAAACGCACCATTTCATCTGAATCTATATTGAATGATTGCCAGTTAATAATGGCTTTCTGAGAATGTTGATGGATATTCATTTCTCTCGCAGATTCAGACATATCTACCTGACCGGAAATAATGGATCCATTTTGTGGTAATGCAAAAATGGAATAGGGAAAAATAAGGTTGATACATAGACAAATTACGATATATACTTTTCGTCTTGTTTTCATTCAATTATCCTTTGATTAATCGGTTGAGTCAAGATCAGGGCGATAAGCTAAAAATATGAAAATAAAATAGATATATAAAAGAATCAATTCGTTTAAATGCCACATGCAAAATTAAATGTCAAGTATTCTGGGGAATTGTCATCAGTAAAGAATGAAGTACAATTTTCCTGATACAAAATACAAATTTTTTCAGGAATACTCAACGCATAAATTTCATAGGGTTCATTTCAAAAAAAGGTGTAACATACCAGTTCAGGACGACGCCCCAGGTAGTATGTTAAATGCGGAGCATTCCAAAGTCATATCTCAACACATGGCCCACATAAAAATTTTCATTGACGACTCTTTTCAGTCTATTATATATTATTGATCATTTAGTTGTTGAAAAATCAAAATAAGGGGAAACATATGTTTAGAGGATGTTATACAGCCTTGATCACACCTTTTATCGATGATCGTATTGATATGAATGGACTGGATCAACTGGTTGCGTTTCAAATAGAAAATAACGTATCGGGTATAGTGGCTGTCGGAACAACCGGTGAAAGCCCGACCTTGATATGGGATGAACATAACACTGTCATTAAATTTATTGCCGATAAAACGTCAAATAAATGTGCATGTATTGCGGGAACAGGAAGTAACAATACAAAAGAAGCAATTAACGCGGTTCGTCATGCTGTTGTTTCCGGAGTATCAGCGGCGTTAATGGTTGATCCCTACTATAATGGCCCGAGCTCCCTGGAAATAAGAAAAGAATATTACGAACCTGTTGCACAAAAATTTCCCGATTTGCCGATTGTTCCTTATATTATTCCCGGTCGCACGGGTACACAGCTTTTACCAGAAGATCTGGCAATTTTGAAAGAAACGCATCAAAATGTTTGTGCTGTTAAAGAAGCGACAGGTGATTTTGAGAATATGAAAAAAACCCGGAAATTATGCGGTTCGGATTTTACAATTCTCTCTGGTGATGATGACAAAACCTATGAGATGATTTCAAATCATGAGATTCAATCAACCGGTGTTATTTCAGTCATTGCAAATATTGCTCCCAAAGCCGTTCAGAACATGGTTACAGCATCATTACAGGGAAATGATACAAAAGCAAAAGAACTTAAAGATGCCTTATCTCCTTTGTTCAGGCTTGTTTCTGTCGTGACCACTGAAGACACGCCCTATGGATCAGTGATTTGTCGTGCAAGAAATCCATTGCCTTGTAAAACGCTCATGAAAATTCTTGGGATGCCATCAGGTTCCTGTCGCCAACCAACAGGAAAAATGACAAGAAAAGGCTTTTCGGTTGTACTTGATGCTGTTCGGACAGTGTATCAAAAAAATCCTGAAATTTTAGAACCTTTGGCCAGTTTTTTTAATGTGGATATTCCATCGCGATTGGCTGATGAGAACTTTCATCAAAGCGTCATATACTCTGATGAATATAAATAAATGCATTATATTTTTTTGAATCGCCGATCGGAGAATCATTTATGGGACGTATCAGTCACTATCATCTGACCCCTGAAAGCGGTCGGGTTTGTGTGAACTTAAAAAAAAGACAGATTAAAGAGCTAAAAAAAATTGCAGTTGAATTTGAAATTTCTGAAAAAGAAGTCATGAAACTGGCGGTTGATATGCTTATCAAGACATACCAAAGCCTTCCTCAGGATACCATTGATAAAGAGGGCATTAAGGCAATTGGAGAAAAATAATGATAAAAGATTCCAATATATTTGAAAACAGTAAACAGGGAGATGTCTTTTGAAAATTGTTATTATTGGTGCGGGTGAAGTGGGCTATCATATTGCTAGCCGAATTGCCTACGAACAGAAAGAAGTTGTTGTGATTGACAATAACGAAGAGGCATTGCGTCGCGTGACTGAAAGCATTGATGTACAAATTATTAAAGGTTCGGGAAGCAGCCCATCAGTGCTCAAAGAAGCGGGTATTGAAGATGCCAATATTCTTCTGGCAGTAACAGATAGCGACCAAATAAATGTTGTTTCCTGTCTTTTTTCCGATTATATCAGTCCAAAAACAATGAAATTGGTTCGCCTTCGTGACCCGGATTTTATTTTATACAAAAAAGCCCTTCAAACATCTTCCCCACATATTCATACTATTATTAATCCAGATGAAGAGGCGGTTCGCGCCATTGAACGTTTTATAAACGTTCCAGGCGCTGTTGATGTGGGAGACTTTGCTGATGGTCGTATTCAGTTGATCGGGTTTCGCCTTGAAATGGGATCTCCCTTGTTGGGATCACGTCTGATGGATATGCCACGCATACAAAATTTTGGCAATTTTTTAATTGCTGCTGTTATCAGGCATGAAAAGCTTATTATTCCCAGGGGAAAGGATGTACTGTCTGAAGGTGACCTTGTTTACATTGTCTGTGAAACACGCTATCTTACACAAACGTTAGATTTTCTTAAAGTGGATACCACACCGGTTCGACGTGTTATGCTTATTGGTGGGGGACGAGTTGGATACAAAATGGCAGCCGCACTTGAAAAACGTTCGATCAAAACAAAACTCATAGAAAAGGATCCACAAATATGTCAAACCCTGGCTGAACATCTTGATCGTGTCATGATTCTTCAGGGAGATGGTACAGATCACAATCTATTGCTTGAAGAAAATGTTCAGGATATGGATATGGTAATAACCTTAACAGGTGACGAAGAAACCAATATTCTGTCATCATTACTGGCCAAACGAATGGGGGCACATTCCAATATTACCCGAATCAGTAAATCCAGTTATTTTCCTTTGGTTGAAGCCATTGGGATTGATCATATCATCAGTCCGAGATTATCAGCTGTCAATACCATCTTACAGCACATTCGAGAGGGAAATGTATTATCTGCAATTTCGATTAAGGGGGAGCAGGCTGAAGTTTTGGAAGCAATCGTTTCATATGATTCAAATGTTGCAGGAAAATCACTTCAAAAAATACCCTTTCCAAAAGGCGCACTCGTTGTTGGTGTGGTTAGAAAAGATGAGACGTTTATTCCAAAAGGAAGCACGATTATTCACGCTGGTGATCGCATCATTATTTTTGCCATTCGCGAAGTGATTTCAAAAATAGAAAGAATTATGACCGTCCAACTCAAGTATTATTAACCAAAAAGGGGACGCCCTTAACTTTTTAACTTGACAAGCGAACATGCTTTTTGATAAGTGTCAAATATGCCAAGAAAATCACGAATAGATGCGCCCGGAACGTTACATCATGTAATTGTGCGCGGGATTGAGGGTCGCAAAATATTTGAAGATGATAAGGATCAATATGACTTTATCAAAAGGCTTGGGCTGATTCTGACCGAAACACAGACCGAGTGTTATGCGTGGGCCTTAATTCCCAATCATTTTCATTTACTGATTCGAACCGGTGAAATTTCTTTATCCACTGTGATGAGAAGATTGCTGACCGGCCATGCAATCAACTATAACCGCCGACATCAACGACATGGACATCTTTTTCAAAATCGATATAAATCGATCATATGCCAGGAAGATACCTACCTCCTTGAATTAGTTCGATATATTCATCTTAACCCTTTGCGGGCAAACCTTGTTGACAATTTGAATCAATTGGACAAATATCCTTTTTCAGGACATGGCGTCATTATGGGCAAACATAAGCAGTCATGGCAAAACAGAAAATTAGTGCTTTTATATTTCAACGAGAAGATCGTTCCTGCCAAAAAAGCTTACAAAGCATTCATCAAACAAGGGGTAGATCAGGGGCCGCGTGAAGATCTGATCGGCGGCGGACTCATTCGCAGTGTCGGTGGATGGACAGCGGTTTCTGAAATGAGAAAGGCAAACATTCATGAAAAAAGCGATGAACGTATTTTAGGCGATGGCCAATTTGTTGCGCAAGTTTTGTCCAAAAGCCAGGAATCACTGGAACGTCGGTCTATGTTAAAATCAAAAAAAGTGGATGTGGATTATATCGTTGAAAGAGTTGCCAAGTTATTGAATCTCACAGTTGATGAAATCCACCAACCCGGCAAGTATAAACACCTTGTAATGGCGCGTAGCATCATTTGCTATTGGGCTGTTCGTGAATTGGGTGAAAACATGTCAGTCATGGCGAAACGTTTCGGTCTATCTATAGTAGCAGTAAGCAAATCAGTAAAACGAGGCGCCGAGATTGTTAAATCTAAAGGATATCAAATTTATTAAATTAATCAGTGAAGGACGTTTCTTTTCTTATGAGTTTTTTTGATCGTTTTTATAAAAAACCGGGATTATACTATGGAAATAGTATAAGAACTGAATTTGAAGCATTTATTAAAACACTTAACTGTCAAGAATTCAATGTGTTAGATCTTGGCTGTGGTGAAGGAAGATATTCCCTGTACTTGTCAGATTTTGTAAAAAATATTATTTCAGTTGACAGTTCTTCCTTTGGAATAAAAAAACTACGTAATCTGTGTAATAAAGAAAATAAAAATATTACAGCAATTTGTGACGATGTTCGATCATATTTATTTCCAGTTGATACATTCGATCTGGTTGTCATGGCCACATTGCTTGATCATCTTGATAAGGCAGAGCAACAGGATTTGATGGCAAGGGTTTTTAATTCCTTAAAAACAGGAGGTCGCGTCTATGCCAATGTTTTTACCACGCATGACCCGGGATATGAAAGAACCCGAAAAAAAGCATCCCAAACGAACAGCAACATAAGTGAAACTTCCTCAGCGATTAAGCATTACTTTGAGCCATCCGAACTTCAGAACCTTTTCAACAAGTTTGATATTTTGGAATATCGTGAATTCATTGAGGAAGATATGAGTCATGGTCCTGTGCATAATCATGGATGGGCTTATGTTATCGCTGAAAAAACATCAGGTTAACTTTTTTGTCGATAACTTATGAGCGCATCGTAAAAGCTCGGAAATCTCAGCCCTGCCTATAATTATCTTAAAGCCAATGTATTGTTTCATCTGCTGGATTTCAATCGAAAACATGGGGATGACAGTCAAACATTATTTTTGGATTATTAAAAATGCCCCAAACACATGCATGCTTTTCATCACAACGTCCATACAAATCATCGCAAGAATTCAATCACGATCTTATTCATTAATGCCGCTCGTTTTCTTAAAATAAAATGATCGCCATTCGGTATGATACATAGTTGCCCTTTTTTCAATGATCGATACAATTCCACAGCATGTTCAAGCGGTAAATCTTCTCTATCCCCCGATACGATCATAACCGGTACAGTTATTTTTTTGATTTGTGCCACTGTTGGGTATGAGTCACCGATCCATAGATCACGAGTTCTTTCGATGTAATGTTTGAAATTTGGAGCAGGGGAAAGTTTGCTGTACTCCGGCTCAATGTCCTGTACCCATTTTGCAGGGGAATCAGGATTTAACCAGGCTTTAAACTGTTCGATCGGTATGCCTATATTCTCTGCGCCCACATTCGCTCCAACAGCGACAAGCTTTTTAACACGCTCTGGGAAAAGCGATGCAATATGATAACCGATAATACCGCCATCACTGTAACCAACGATATAAGCCGCCTGAATACCCACTGCGTTCATAAAATGGATGGTTTCATTTGCCATTGCTTTGTAGTCAAATGGTTTACCTGAATCGTGAGAACGTCCATGCCCATTGCGATCATACGCGTAGACGTTGAAGAATTTCTTGTATACCTGAATATTGGGCTGAAATCCATTGATCGAGCCAATACCGCCATGTAATAAAATCAAAGGCTCACCTTCCCCATATACTTCATAATATAATTTAACACCATTCACATCCACATATTGACCGACTATTGGATTGGAACCGGAGGTGAGGTTATCATCTTTGCCGACAAAGAGTGAACAACCACATATGAAAAACAATGATGCAATAAAAGTACTGATTTTCGCTTTCATGAATATACTCCATTTTAGGTTTGTTTAAGTGATGGGGACAATCCTTGAATTATCTCCGAGCGTAGAAAGTTCGCTCAATTCTTGTCACATAAGAAG
>Ga0272440_1001502_pt1 | contig 18960 bp, 14 predicted proteins | sample SSMMMBAug17_FD_192440 | JGI IMG/M metagenome (GOLD analysis project Ga0272440, IMG submission 192440) | Marine sediment archaeal communities from Little Sippewissett salt marsh, Falmouth, MA, United States - SSM-MMB-Aug17 | ecosystem: Environmental > Aquatic > Marine > Wetlands > Sediment ...
TAAGGCAGGTTCAAAAACTGATGGGGCATAACGATATTAAAACAACAGAAATATACCTCCATCTCTTGGATACGAAAATGAATGTGAAAAGTCCTTTGGACTATATAAATTCTTAATTTCTTAATTCCTAAGTCACGTGGAATTTGCCGAAACCAATGAGCTTTGGTTTAAGAATGAAATATATTATTGTTTTGACAAATTCTTGTTTTAAGAATTGATATTCTAAATATATATGATAAATTAGATACCTTTCAACATTCAATCCAAGTGGTCGATATGAATATAAATAATTATTATCCTTTAACTTTATTAAAAGTCATCTGCCTGTTATTCGTAATAAATTATCCAATATGGGTCTATTCAAAAGACATTCAACCCTATGTATTGGTGACATACAGTGACCTACGAACATTAGATCCGGCAATTGCTTATGATGAGACCTCATATCAACGTATTTTAAATATTTATGAGCCATTAATTTTTTTTGATGGAAAAAAAACTGATGCATTTATTCCTGTTCTCGCTACAAATGTGCCATCAGTGGAAAACAAATGCATTTCTGCCAATTCCACAACTTACACCTTTACCATCCGAAACAATGTTACATTTCATCAAGGTCAATCGTTGTCAGCTGATGATGTCGCATATTCATTTAAGCGGAATATGATCACAGACCCTGTCAGTGGCCCAATGTGGATGCTCCTGGAAGCATTGACTGGTTTCAGAAGCACACGTAATAAAGATGGCAAGATTAATTTTCATGTAATTGCAAAAATTGATCAGTCTATCAAAGCGTTGGGTAACCAGATAATATTCATTTTACCCAAACCATACCCACCATTTTTGGGCTTGCTGACCCAGGCATCAAGTGTTGTAATGTCAAAAATATGGGCAATCAAGAATGGGTGTTGGGATGGAAATATGAATCATATACAAAAATATAATAATCCACCGCCCGGAATGGAGCCCCTGCATCACATCACCAATGGAACAGGCGCATATCAGATGAAAACCTGGCTGCCCTCAAATCAGTTTGTGTTTGAAAGATTTGAACTGTATTGGGGACCGAAGCCTTATTTTAAAACAGCCATTGTGAAATGTATAAAAGAGTGGTCAACCCGAAAGATGATGCTGAATAATGGTGATGCACATCGTGTATCTGTTGATGCCCCTTATTACGAAACTGTAAAAAAAATGCCTGGTATAAAGTGGCAATCGGTGCCGCAATTATCTGTCTCGTGTGCTTTCTTTTGCCAGAAAGTACGCGCGAATGAAAATATTGGAAGCGGTCAATTTGATGGCAAAGGGATCCCTTCAAATTTTTTTTCTGATATGCACGCCAGAAAAGCCTTTTTGCATCTTTTTGATCGCGAAGCCTATAAACAAGAAGTATTCAATGGACAGGCAATTATTCCATCAAGCCCGAATATCAATGGGCTGCCTTTCCAAACCAATGTGCCGGTTTATGAATTCAATCTAAAAAAAGCACGCGATCATTTAAAGAGCGCATGGAATGGACGGGTGTGGAAAAATGGATTATTTATGGTGCTTGCCTATAATTCAGGAAATGAAATGAGAGCGATTGCAGCTCATATGTTAGCTGAAAATCTGATGAGGATTCACCCAAAATGTATTGTTGAGGTTCGTCAGGTAGACTGGAAAGATTATTTGGTAGGCTACCGAAACTATGCGTATCCGGTTTTTATCACAGGATGGGTTGCCGATTTCCCTGATCCGCATAATTTTTTTTATCCATTCATGCATTCTCAAGGCAATTATGGCAGGTTAATGGGGGTTTCCCATGCACAGATCGATAGATTGTGTGACCGAGGCATCCAAATATCAAATTCCAATGAACGCAAACGAATTTATCAAAAGCTTCAGCAACTCTGGTATACCCAGGCATTTGGATTAATACTGTATCAACAGGTGAATTTAAGAGTGTATCGGTCAAATATTACAGGTTATATTCCCAATCCCATGATGACAGATGCGTGGGAGAATTTAAAAATGTTACGTAAAATATTTTAAGTCAGTTCCAAAAGAATGATGCCAATTCATAAATTTTTCAATCGATTTTTGATTATAACGAGATAATTCCCATTGAATTTGATCAAGTGACTTTTCAACATTATTGTCAGACTTTGAAAAAAACTTATCTGCATAGCAAATGATCATTTCTTCCAGTGTTTCCGGTTGCATATCCATTTCTGGCAAAGGAAGATTTCTTTCTCGAATATCATCAACTGATAATCCCACTCCCACATGTCTCAAACAAACCTGTGCATGTCGATACAATTTTTTCTGTTGCAATAACCCCATTCCCAGGTATCCATGAAAAATATAGGGCAAATTGCCATAACACCCAATTTGGGGTGCATAGGTTAAATATATGCCGATATCATGCAATAATGCAGCTTCTTTTATGAATGCATGATCAACATCTAATTTTTTTGAACAAAAAAGGGCTTTTCGGGCAACCTTTTCACTATGTGATTTTAAGCAATTGTATAATGAAGGGGTGTGACTATAAAATTCATTAATTATTTCATATGGGTTCATATTTATTCTAATTTTTCTATATGTTTCATGATAGGGATAAAAATTTTTTTTGCCAGTTCCTTAAAAGTATGATCAAATGGATCTGAGGATTGCACATATCTGATGTGATACATATTTTCAGATTCACTAGATTTCCAGGTATTTTGGGCATCAACAAGGGCTTTGGTTTCACTTTTTCCGCTATATATAGCTTTGACGAATGCAAAAGAAGTCTTTGGGAAAAAATGGACTGGCATGGACAAACCGCTCTGATACAACAACAACAAATCGTTGATAATTGATTGACTATTGTTGACCGGAGCAAATTGATAATTACCATCATCTCCTGCAAAAAAAGAAACCTGATTCTCACCTTTCAAACAATTCAATATTAAATGATTCATCCAGCATGCAATAAAGTCTTCCGCCTTACTCTCAGCTGGCCGATACAGTACAAATCCTTTTTCAAACAAATTTGTTATATTGCCATACAATCGAAATGGATCAATTGTTAGATCTACTGATAAATCTGGTTTTGCATTTTGAATGAGCGGACGAACCCTTTCTACCAAAGCATCTAACCCCTCGATAATTCCATAATAGTCTAACCGGCCAATCTGGCCCAATGGCAAAATCCCTCTGGCACGTATTTGTGCCAGCAAATCATAAGGTTCATTGCCTGACAGCATTTTTTCCAACAGATCAACTCTTAACCAATATTTATCCAGGCCATTTATTTTAAAGGGTTCGCGTCCATCAAAAGTTTGTATGCGGTCAAATATATAAATCCCCAATCGATTATTGAAAAAATGGGGGATTGGATGTTTAAAAAAGTCCAACAGCTCTGATATATGAATGTTCTTATCTATTTCATCATTTATTGGCTGGTTGATAAATGAAACAGGCGTGTCATTTGAACGTGTAATCATTGTTTGCGCCGCCTCACAGTTATCTTTGGAATAGCTGATGAGTCTGGCGCCTTGTTTGAAATATGCCGGATGAAAGGCCTGGAGTCGATGATTTGTTACCAAAAATTCTTTTGCTTTGCCAGATGAAAATCGAAAATGGTCATCCAAATAATCTAATAATTCGCTAATCAGCACTGATGGCGGACGATTCGCATTATTTGCAATGCTTTGTCCTATATAACTCATATATAAACGTTTTCTGGCAGACAAAATGGCTTCCAAAAAAATATAGCGGTCATCATTTCTAAGAGAGCGATCACCTATCCTGGGTTTTTGAGCAATAAAATTAAAATTTGGGCTGCTATCAATTCGGGGATAATCGGCATCATTCAGCCCGATCATGCATATCACTTTAAAGGGGATGGCGCGCATGGGAAGCATTGCACAGCATGTCACATGGCCAGACAAAAACCCCAGATGTGATCCTGGTTTTTCTAAAATATGATTGAAATACCATTTGAGTGCTGAAAAATGAATGGGTTTTGATTCAGGAAGATGCGCATCATTATTCAAATATTGTGCGATTTTTTCCAGTCGGAATAGCGCCTTGCGAATCGCGACAACCTGAATATCTTCATCTTCAAGCGGCAAAAAACAATCATCAATTAATTGATTGAGCACCTTTACCCAATCCGATATTTCTCGTGAGGTGTCCAGTATCTGAACATACCTGAACATTGTTGAAGCCCATTGGGTCAGATGGCCCGCGACACTGGCTGTTTGACCTTCAATATCGTCATAGGGCAATATATCGCAAAAAGGATCATCATTCTCTCCAGGCATCGCATATCCCAATAGTAATCGGTCCAGGGAATTTTGCCAGGTATTTTCTGAATATGCTGCCATGCCAAATCGTGTACGATGTTTACCCGATTGCCCCCATCGTAATCTTGTTTTTTCGAGCCAGTGGATAATCAAAGGCATGTCATCTTGAGAAATATTAAACTTTCGTGCGACTGCCCTGCATTCCAAAATTGCAAGCATGGCCGTTGCTTCCAAACGACTACCAGCCAGATCCAGAATCATAAAAAACGTATCCATAATCTGGCTTTCCTTTCGAAGATTTCGGTCTGTGATGGAATATGGAATGGTATTATTATGGTTGGGATTCTCAAATATTGCTTGAATTAAAGGCGCATACGTTTCAATATCAGGGGTCATCACCAGAATATCACCTGGTTTAAGCGTAGGATCAGTTTCAAACATCTGTCGCAATTGATCGGATAATATTTCAACCTCACGCATGGGGCTGTGACAGGAATGAATTTCGATGGATTGATCTTTGGAATCAACCTGAATGTTTGATTGATCGGATGCCTTTAATTCAAATAACTGGGATTGTATGTGCGTTAAGAGATTATGTGCAGCAATAGGTTCAAACTGGTCATTAAAATTCATTTGAATACGATGATCATCCATGAATTCATATAGCAAGTTCAAAAAATCTCGGCCCATTTTTCCCATAGATGCCAGTAATGGGTGGCCTTCTTCAAGATACAGATCTGTGTCATCGGCATTTTCTTTGATACGAATCTTTGTTATTTCTCGTTTGGATCGTATTTCTCCCCAATATTCCTGGCTGGGATTTAACAAAAAGATATGAACCGGACATAATTGAGATAGTGCCATCAATAATTGAATATGAAACACTGGCAAGGTTGAAATACCAAAAACACAAATACGTTCTGCAAAGGAGGACTGCGATTTTTGTGTCGGGTCAAACAAGCGTTGAATGGCCATTTTGCCCAGCTGACTTTGATGATAATCTGAAATATTGCTTGTCATGAATTGCCAGAGAACAGATTGCCAGTGAGTATTTTGATTCTTTTCCCAGGCAGCAATCAAATCGGGCCGGTAAATGATATATTGTTCAAATGTATCAGCAATACGTTCGCAAAGTTGTATTTGCTTTAGATCTGTAATGGCATCCTGTTTCAGATAGCTTGCCAGTTGCGCAAAAGAAGTTTGATCCAAAAAAGTGGGAATTGTCCGCATGAGTTTCCATGTCATGACATCCATATCATAGGACTGAACTTCATTGGAAAGATTCAGGTCAGGCAGTAAATAATTAAATAAGGATTGGACAATGGCATTGGGAAATGGAAAACGTATATTGGCACAACATCCGAGACGTTCGGCCAGTTTCAATGAAATCCATCGCTCCATACCTTTGCTTTGAACAACAATCGTTTCCGGTGTTAAAGGATTGGATAATGGCGTATCGAGAACTTCTATGAGACAATCCAATAGTATTTCTGTTTTGTTGCTTTGATGAAGGGTGATGCTTTTCACCATATGATTGTCCTTATATTATATTAAAAAATGATTTAGAGAAAAGTCAGACAAGCCGGATGGTTACGTCCGACTTGTCCAATCAGGTAAGACATTATAAGAGGAATTCTAGCATAAATCAATGATTAGATGTCATTAAAAACTAAATTGTATCCCAGAAGCAACATTAACGATTGTATCCGCATCTTTGTCATCAGCAGTCATCAAATCTGATGCGCCCCCAGGAAAAAGACAGGCTGCTTCCGCCCTCAATTTTACATATTTGTTAAGCTTATATGCGTATTTGAAATCCAGTTCAGTGCCAATAGAACTTTCTTTCGTGTCATTGTCATCAGAAACATCTTTTGCAAGTGACAACGATCGGATTGCCCCAAAAAATGAATGTTTTTTGTTCAACTTGAAATTCGCTGTCAAGGCATGATGGATCAATCCTTTATCCAATAAATAAGGTGCATCGCTGACAAATCGATCGCAACTGGATATAAAACTGTCTTTAAACAAAATCATGCCCACTTTCACATCCACATCAATGGCATCAAAATTTTTCGCATCCAGGTCGGTCGGATTATCATCACCTGATACATACAAAGAGTTAAACCCCAATTTCAACTGTTTATTGACCTGAAAACTCAAGTCCAGATTCATTAACATGGCACTACGTTCAAGGTCATCTAAGTTTTGCGCGTTATTGTTTTGATCTTTTGCGAGAAAATCAATATCGCCCCCTTGATAGATGAATTCAAACTTTCCTCTAAATGGTGAACTGTCGAATGTGAGCGAAGTCCCTAAATAGTAATTTTTTCGGTCATATTCTAGATTGTTGGCCGGAGTTAATGGATTGGGAATGCCAGATGTTTCAGAACCAGCATGTTCATATATCATAAATAAACCAAGTTCAAGTTCAGGTGTTAGTGGACCAGCAGTTTTAAATACAAAATAGTTGTTATCCGAACTGTTGGACTTGGCGTCTTCATCCCCACGATACCATCCAATCATCCAGTTACAGGATGTTGACTTACCATGATACGTCAACCCCGCAGCCGTTTCAGACCAGACCCAGTTACTAATCTTAGTGGGCTGCAGCCCTGCGCGAATAATATGATCTATATTATTCTGAGCAGGGGCTTTTATTTCAGCATAGACAAATCGCGTTTCCTGTGTGATTCCATCACCAGAAAGGCCAAATTTCTTATCTTGGTCTCCCCAATTGATTGTTCCCACTTCCAGGCCATACACAAATTTTGCGAGCTTGTCTTTTGTTTTGGCTTCAAATCTGAGTCTTGCTTTACTGAGACCAAAAGTTGTTCCAACAGTATTTAAATACTCAAGATCCTCTGTATCGAAACCTTTGCTATTTAGTTGACCATTGGTACTGAAAAAATCGGTCTTACCACTTTTGTGTTTACCAGCCAACGACATACTGTTGTTTGTTGAACCGAATACTTGAAACATTTTTCCATGAAACTCATAATCGATTCCATCTGCTGCATATACCGAAGATATAAACACCCCCAATACACATGAAATGAACAATAATTTGCTTGTTCGCATAATAGAAAATCCTTTCGCTTTTTGCTCCATTATTGAGCGTTATCTTAATAAATATTTATATTGTAACTCCCATCATACTTGCAGGGATGGTCTGTTTTATATGGCTTGATTGCCTGTACTGTTTTAATAAATAAATACGATACAATTCTGTATGTTATGATCTGTTTGTTTATGAAATTGCGGTAAAACAACAAAACATATCGCTCGCCAAAGCAAATATCATGCGGGATAAATTTTTTCGCATCTAAATGTATTGCATCAACAAAAATCCACCAATTAAAGCAACAACAAAGGCAATAGAAAGAATATTAAAGTACCTTTCAATAAACGCTTGAATTTTTTCTCCATAAAAGTAAATCAATGTGCTGATTATAAAAAATCTTGCGGAACGAGATATTAGCGATGCAACAGTAAACACAAATAGATTAATATGAAATGCACCTGCTGTTATGGTAAATACTTTATAAGGAATGGGGGTAAACCCTGCAATAGCAATGGCCCAGGCATCGTAATCTGTGTATATTGTTTGAAGCCTATGGTATTGCGATGTTAAATCATAAAATTCAATAATCGGCATACCCACAGTTGACATAAATGAATACCCAATGAAATATCCCAACAGTCCTCCCAGAACTGAACCTGCAGAGCATATCAATGCAAAATAAAATGAACGTTTGGGAATTGACACGCATAAGGCGATCAATAAAACATCCGGCGGGATTGGAAAAAATGAGGATTCACTAAAAGCCAGGATAAAAAGTGCAAGGACACCATAGGGCGTATGCGCCCATAATAGAACCCAATCATATAGCTTTTTCATTATAATCGATATCCTTAATAAAACAACTGTTTATCTGTTAGCCTTTCCAGGCGTATTGACCAATCAGAGGTACAAATCTCACCAATGAAAAATCGTTTACATGTGCACCTTTTTGATCTTTATAAACCTTTACAAGGCTTTGCACAGACCTGTCTCCTACTGGAATAACCATTCGCCCACCAACAGCCAATTGACTGATCAAAGTTGATGGTATCTTTGGGGCGGATGCTGTCACAATAATCGCATCAAAGGGGCTATGTTCCGGCCACCCCAATGATCCATCACCATGATGTGTATGAATATTTTTATATTCCAGCATGTTAAATACACTTTCCGCTTTTACCAACAATGGCTTGATTCGTTCAACAGTATATACGTCCTTTGCAAGCAAGGATAAAATTGCTGCCTGGTAGCCCGAACCGGTACCAATTTCCAAAACCCGATCATCTTGATTGATTTGCAATGCATTGGTCATTTCTGCAACGATGTAAGGTTGTGAAATGGTTTGTTCCATCCCAATGGGCAAGGGATGATCTTCATAGGCGTATATTTGCTGAGAACTGGGAATAAACAAATGACGTTGCACTTTTCTCATGACATCCAGAAGGCGTTCATCTGATATGCCTCTTCTTTGTATCTGAATGTCTACCATATCATCAATGGTTGTTTTCGGTTCTATCATAATTATCTTTGATTATTTAAGAATGCGCTAATAATAATTGAGTGTAACCAAAATGGCCGGAATATAAATTATCTCTCACCATTTTTTGAACCAGGATTACACTGAAGAAGATGAATAAGATGAAATAAACACAGTATTTTAATCATCTTATTCATCTTCTTCAGTGTCATCCTGGTTCAAAAAAATGATGAGCAAATTGTATTCACCGGCTATTTTGGTTACACTCATAATAATTTTCTCATTTTAAACGACATCCACATTATTCGATCAAAATCAATCATTTTTTCCGGGAATGAATGATACCCGAAGCCAATGAGCCAACGAATTCCTTTCCAGATTATCCCTATCTACCTGATCAACATCTGAAAAGAGTTTGACTGGATCACGAAACCAATCAGAACGTTTTTTTATGGGACGACTTGAATCCAAAGCTTTTACCACCTGCGCTGGATTACCTGCAGCAATGCAATTTGATGGAATATCATGCACAACAACGCTTCCCGCACCAATAACACTGTTTTTTTCAATGGTTACACCTTTACAAATAATGGCGCTTTCTCCGACCCAAACATTTTCTTGAATAACTACCGGCTTATGGGGTCCCATTGCCACTCGATCATAAACATCATGCCAATCTGAATCTGCAATGGAAACATTGCGGGCAAACATACAGGAATGTCCCACGGAAATATGATTTGCAGAAATCATTCTTACCCCGGGAGATACCAGACAGAAGTCTCCAATGGATATTCGCCCCAATCCCTCAGCTTCAGACCATATCAACAATTTTGTTCTGGCATCAGGCGCAGAAAAAATATTTACATAATCACCAATCTCAATAGGACGTCCAAACAGTTCCAGATACCAGGGATTGATAATCATGGGCTTTTTTCCAAGATGCGACATATGAGGTGCAACGTACCCTTTGACATACCATTTATGAATAATCAACGAAAATTTTTTTAACCAGTATGGACGATGATCTCTTTGCAACGTATCTTCCTATTTTTGTTAAGGAATGCTCTGAAAATAAGTTCCCCATTTGAAAGAATGTTCATCGGGGTTTTCGTTCTGTAGAGACGTAGCATGCTACGTCTCTACGTGCCAAACGATTAAACGTTCAAGATAAATGGGGAAATTATTTTTCGAGTATTCCTAAGATTTTAATAGTCATAACCAGATGGATTTGCATTTAAATAATGTCGTGTCTGTCTAATCGTTTCCATGATGTATCCTCATAATCTTAAAGAGATGGATAAAAAAAATGGCGGAAGTGCATGGGAATCGAACCCACCCGGGACGGTTTTAGCGCCCCACACCGGATTTGAAGTCCGGGAGCCCCACCAGTGAGCCTGGCACTTCCGAAATTGTTCAGGATTGTTCAATAATGCCGCCTTCATCAGACAGTTTTGAAAAACCTTTTATGGCTTTATTTCGTTTTTCTGAAATAATCTTATCCAATTCTTCGTCTAGAATATCTCGATCTCTTTTTTTCAAAACATGATGATGCATATGATATTGTATACCAGAAAACCATAAATTTTTCACACAAATTCCACTATGATATAATCGATAACAAATATCAGAATCCTCTCTGCCCCATGCCTGATCGAATACTTCATCGTAACCATCCACAGTGATAAAATCATTATAAAACATGGAAAGATTACATCCGCGCAAAGAGGTTTGAAATTTATGCGGACGTGCAAGCCATTTACCCAGTCGCGGCAATCGGAAAGCATTCTTTCGATTTTCCAATCCCTTTTGAAATGGGTTTATTTGCGGTAAACTGCCTTGTTCGAGTATCGTATGTGTTAAAAATTCAGGTAAAAATACGCGCTTTCCCTGTAAAAAAGACCCAGGGGTTGCCATGGATAAATGATCTTTGATAAAATCTTGATGAAGTGCAACATCGTGGTCAATAAATATTAGATAATCCCCTTGCGCATGTTTGACTGCCAAATTTTTCACTCTTGCCTGCCTGATACCATTGTCATCGTGACACACATGAACCCATCGATGTCCGCATGAACCTAAAAGTCTTTTCACCAAATCCCGCGTTTCTTGTGAGGAACCATCATCGGCAATAATTATTTCAAAGCCTGATTCTGTTTGTGACAAAAGTGATGATAATACAACCTGTAATGCTTTGGGCCAATTGTATGTTGTGATGATTATTGAAGCTTTGATCTTATTCATTATTATTTACCTGTTTTGAAAAAATATATGATATAATAAATTTTTGGGCGAAAAAAACGATAATTATATTTCATGGAGGTCGCGATTGTCAAGCCAATATATTCAAACAAATGTAAATGCGTTTAAAAATTTTATTCAGCCAGAACGTTTAACCACATGCTTTCTTAATCTGATTAAAATTGATAGTGTTTCAAGAAATGAAAAAAAATTAAGCCATGCCATTCAAGAAATAATGGAAGATTTAGGGGCGAAAGTCATTGTTGATCATGCAGGTGAAAAAATTGAAGGGAACAGTGGGAATTTGATCGTTCGGTTTCCTGGAACAATCTCTGGACCGGCAATCATGTTTTGTGCACATATGGATACTGTGAAGCCGGGAAAAAATATTCATCCGGTTGTCATGGATGGATTGTTTAAAAGTGATGGCACAACCATTCTGGGTAGTGATGACAAAAGCGGTATTGCAATTCTCATTGAGTGTATGCGCATCATAAAAGATAAAAATATTCCGCATGGTCCCATTGAACTCATTTTTACTGTTGGCGAGGAAATTGGCCTGTTGGGAGCCAAAAATTTGCAATATGAGAATATTTCAGCCCGATATGGTTACGTTTTGGATGTTAAGGATCCTGATATTATTATTACGAATGCGCCATCAGCAATAAAATTTGCTGTCACGATTATTGGAAAAGATGCCCATTCTGGCATGGAACCCGAAAAAGGCATTAACAGTATTCATCTTGCAGCCAAAGCCATTGCGAAGTTACCGGTTGGACGCGTTGATCATGAAACAACTTTAAATATCGGTTTGATTGATGGCGGTGTAGCGACCAATATTGTTCCAAGATCGACAATAATCAAAGGTGAAGCGCGAAGTCATGACGATCATAAACTGAAATGTCTAACACAAAAAATAATACATACCTTTGAATCAGTCATACAGGCTTGTCCAAAATTTGAGGAGCCAGAAACATCACGAATTTTACCGGATATTGATATTCAAATTCATGAAGATTTTCATTCAACGCATATTTCCGATGATCATCCTGTGGTTCAGATCGCCAGTCAGGCGGCGTCATTGTTGAATCGTTCACTTAAAATTGCACACTCGGGCGGCGCATCTGATGCCAATATATTTTGTCAGAATGGAATTGTTACTGGTGTTTTAGGGACCGGCATGACTGATATTCATACTGTCAATGAATCCATTCGATTAGATGACATGATCAAAACTGTTGAGTTGGTCTTTACAATTATTCTTCTTCACTATCAAAAGATGAATGACATGTCGAACAGTTGAACAAGTTAAGGAAAGTATCTTGATTTCGCTAAAACTTAGGAAATCTCGGAAAATAAGTTCCCCTTTTTAAAAATGCTCATCGGGGTTTTTGTTCTGTAGAGACGTAGCATGCTACGTCTCTACGTGCCAAACAATTATATGTTCAAGATATATGGGGAACTTATTTTCATAGCATTCCTTAGCCGGCTTCATACGCACAATGTGCAATTGGATACCGACGTCCATACCCAAAAGCTTTTGAGGTAACTTTCAGCCCGGGAGGTGCCTGTTGGCGTTTATATTCATTTCTGTAGATGCGTTGAATAATATCATTGACCAATGTTCGACGAAATCCCATTTCAACAATCTGAGCGATAGATTTATGATCTTCAATGTAGGCTTTTAATATGATATCCAGGCTTTCATAGTCCGGTAAGTCATCCTGATCTGTTTGATCGGGTTTTAACTCTGCACTCGGTGCTTTTTCGATAATGCGTTGGGGAATCAATACCCTTTCCCTGTTAATATATCGAGATATCTCATATACCATTGTTTTGGGTAAATCAGATATAACAGCAAGGGCACCATTCATATCGCCATACAAGGTGCAGTATCCCACAGCCAATTCGGACTTATTGCCTGTTGTCAATACAAGGGCATTATATTTATTGGAAAATGCCATTAAAATTGTTCCGCGAATACGTGCCTGAAGATTTTGTTCGGCCAGTCCATGATTGCTGCGATTGAAATCATTGGGTAAATTATCTAAAAATTGGTCGAAAATGCGATCAATGGGAACTATTTTTCTGGCAATGCCAAAATTTTCTGCAAGTTGTTTTGTGTCAATTTCATTGTCATCAGACGTATACGAAGATGGCATATACACAGTCTGCACATTTTCTTTTCCCAAGGCTTTTACTGCTATAGCTGTTGTGAGTGCCGAGTCAATTCCGCCACTTAGCCCAATGATCGCTTTTTGAAAGCCACATTTATGAATATAATCGCGTGTTCCCAAAACCAGGGCTTTAAAAACAGTTTCTTCATCGGTCTCTGAAACTTGATGACACTCCCCTTGATTGGTTTGTGTATGATATGTAATTAAATCTTCCTCAAAATCTTTCGCCTGAGCCACAAGATGTCCAGTATGATCATAAACAACGCTGCTGCCATCAAAAATAAGACTATCATTGCTCCCAACCTGGTTCACATAAACAAATGGGATTGCATATTTTTGGCTGAGTGTTTGAAGCATCTTTCTTTTGAACCCCCCTTTGCCCATGTGAAAGGGGGATGCTGAAATATTGATCAAGCAGTCTGCACCTTGTTGAACCATTTCTTTTACCGGATCATTTGGATAGGTACTTCTTCCAAAGAAGTCCATATCATTCCAGATATCTTCACAGATTGTCAGGCCCAAACAATGCCCCTTATAAGAAACGATTTCGCTTGAATTACCGGGTTGAAAATAGCGTTGTTCATCAAATACATCATAAACAGGCAACAGGCGTTTGCGTACGTTTTGAATAATATGTCCATTTTCAAACAACACCGCAGCATTGAATAAATGATTTTCTGATGTCTCAACATATCCACAAATAACCCCAATACCATAAACATTTTGAATCAGTGATTTCAAAGGTTGATTGTGAACAAATTCCTTTTTCTCCAAAACATCTCTAGGCGGATAACCAGTTAAGACCATTTCGCTGAAAATGATCAGATCACATAATTGATTTTTGGCCTGATCAATCATTTTTAAAATTTTTGAATAATTCTGATCTAAAGCACCGATAGTTGGATTTATTTGGGCAAGTGCTATTTTCATTGCTTCTCTCTATTTATTATATTAGTGCTGATATTTCGCCATCATTTCCTGTAATTTTGACGCCAGATCGCTTAGATTTTTGGCAGCTTCTTCAACCTGGCGGGTTCCAGCATCAGCCTGGGCAGCCGCCTGATTAATGGTCTCCATTGCTGTAACAATTTGATCCATTCCAGTCAATTGTTCATTGGTACTGACAGCAATCTGATCTGCAGCCTGTGCAGCATGTTGAATTCTTTCACGAATGCCCTGTATCGAATCTCCTGTTTTTTGTGTTAATTGAACACCGGCTTCAGCTCGCTTGGTACCTTCCTCTGTGACCATAACAGCTGTGTTGGATGATTTCTGAATTTCGCCCAGAATATCTTTCACCTGCGATGTTGCCTGCCTGGATTGTTCAGCAAGATTGCGAACCTCACCCGCAACCACCGAAAATCCTTTTCCGGCTTCACCGGCTCTTGCAGCTTCAATGGCTGCATTGAGTGCCAACAGATTGGACTGATCGGCAATATCATTCACTGTTGAAATGATTTCACCGATCTGTTGCGTTTGTTCTGACAGGCTGAGAATTGTTTCCGCAATGGCTGCAACCTGATCCTTAATATTGTTCATCCCGCTCATGTTGGATTCAATGGCATGAAGACCTTCATCAGCAACAGATGTTGCTTCTCTTACCATATCAGATACCAAACGCCCCCGATCTGCTGTTTGCTCTGCGGTTTGGCGTACTTCCTGAACAGTGGATGTTGTTTCGCTCACTGATGCTGTTTGTTCGCTTGATGTTGCCGCCTGTTCGGTGGTTGCAGACATAATCTGACTGGTCGCTGAACTGAGGTTATTAACAGTTTCATTAATACTTCCAAGCATTTCTCGAAGGCTGTCGCCCAAAAGATTCAAGCTCACTTTAAACGACTCAAACTCACCATTGAATTTTTGCGCGATTGGCTGGGGAATATGTCCTTTGGCAATACTTTTTACATACGTTACAGCGACATTCAAGGGACCAATAATGGCATCAAGCGTATCGTTTACCCCCTGAATTATTTTTTGAAAATCGCCATGATGGCGAGAGACATCTGCTCGTGTATTCAGGTTACCATTTATACCTGCCTCACTCAACATATTGGCATCCTGAATCAATGCATTGATCGCATCAATACACCCATTCAGATTATTTTTTAATTTGTTGAAATCACCATGATATGTTTCTGAAATTTTTTGGGGAATGTCACCACGGCTGATGCGATCTACAGTATCGGCCGCAACCATCAGGGGACGGGTAAATGCTTCGACAATTCTATTGGCATTTGTTACGAGCTCAGCATACGAGCCGGAAAAACTATCAGCATCACCGCGAATCTGTAAGTCTCCAGCATCAATTGCACGAATGATCTTGACAATTTCATTGTTGATATCACGTTCGCCGCTGATATCAGTCAAACATTCTAACGCGCCGGTTATTTTACCATTTATATCTTTAATGGGTGATGCGGTATAACGTACGGGTATATTAATACCTTTTGGATCGATAATGGTATCAGCTGTGTTTTCACTATCTGTATCAATTGACAATTTGCTCTGGCAATTCTTTGTTTGACAATGGGGTGTTTTGAACAGATGATAACATTTTTTCCCAATAATTTCATCACTGGAACGATTCAACAGATTCCGGCCTGCTTTATTCAGATAATGAACTGTAAAACTGGTATCAATTTCCATAATCGGCCAGGGCAAATTTTCCAAATTGTCGATCATTCTTTTTTGTTGTTCAACCATTTCATTGAGGCCATCAGCCATAATGCCAATTTCATCTTTTCGTGTCATGGATAAAATTGACCGATTGCCATTTTTTACTGCTTCAATAAATAAGACAACCTCCTGAATGGGTTTCGTAATTGTACTGGAAAAAAACAATGCCACCAATATCACGACAAGTGTCATAACCCCTACAAATATCCAGATAATATTTTTCATTTCAGTGACAGGCGCAAAGGCTTCATCAACATCAATTTCCGCAATCAATATCCAATGAGCGCCCAGCACATTCACCGGTGTAAATGCTGATAATACCCGATTGTTATTATAGTCCAAAATTATTTTTGTATCTGTTACACCATCGTTAGCGAGATGATAAGCGTCAGAATCAATAAGCCCCTTTTTTAAATTTGCAAAAGAAGCTTTTACGCTATAATTCACAGGATCAAGATATGAATCTGACCGCATACGCCCCTCGGGACCCACCAAATAGGTTTCACCTGTTTTTCCCATTCCTTCACGATTTTGCATAATTGAATTAATTGAATTAACTGACAATTGAAGCGCAATAATCAAATCGATTGTATTATTTGTCATTATAGGCATGACGATAAATGCCGCCGGCTCATTATTACTGGGCGCATATGGCGAAAAATCGGAGAATTGAAATTGACCGCTATTTATGGCTTTTTGCGTTGAAATGCCCAATCCACTTTTGGCATAGGGGCCACTAATGATATTGGTCTTGTAATCAGACTCACGCGCCACTGTATAAAAAATTTGTCCTTTTGGGTGAATCAAGAAAAGATCATAAAACTCGAAATGTTGTACAAATTTTTCAAAAAAGCTTGTGTGTTGATCGGTTAAGACCTTGGATAAATCTGTATTCTTTTTCAAAGCTGGAATAAATGTCTCAACAATTCGTTGTAAGATGTCCAAATCATGTTTACGATCCAGAAAATAATTGTGAATTTCCTGTTTTTTTATTTCGCGAATCGCTTCAAGTTCCTTGAAAACTTGATCTGTTATTGCGGTTGTTGCCTGTTGACTGATCCATACGGCAATAAATATTAAAGGAAGAATACCCATACACAAAAATAATGTGATCAGTTTTGGACCAATTTTAACATTTTTAAATAAGGTCATTATTATACTCCTTGAAAAAGTTGATTATTGATGAAACATTGCATAGGAATGCTCTGAAAATAAGTTCCCCATTTTAAAATAATGTTCATCGAGGTTTTTGTTCTGTAGAGACGTAGCATGCTACGTCTCTACGTGCCAAACGATTATACGTTCAAGATCATTGGGGAACTTATTTTTTGAGTATTCCATAATGTTTTTGATACCGAAGGTAAGCGCACATGTCAAGCAAACAAATTATCATCATGGATAAATTTTCTCATTTTTCTAAAATAATTGACAGCTTTTTTTCTTTTTGATATCAAAAAGGCAAAATTTGAGGAAAACTCATAATAACGTTTCCTTAATGTGTGAAAGAAAAAGAATCATTCAATATGAGTCAAACCTTTGAAACATATGCAGGCCAATTGCTAATCGCAATGCCTGAAATGCTGGATTCCAATTTCAGCCAAACAGTCAGTGTCATTTGTGAGCATAGCAAACATGGCGCAATTGGTGTGATTATTAATCGAAAACATCCCAAATTGAATGCAAAAGATATTTTTGATGATATAAAAATCAATTGTATTCCAAAAGCACATGATATTCCTGTATATGTGGGTGGACCGGCAAAAACAAGGCAAATATTTATTTTACATGGTTCTCCTTTTTATTGGAAAGGAACAGTAAAAATTACGTCACAACTTGCCATCACAACAAGTTTGGATGTAATCAATGGTATTGCGATTGGTGAAGGTCCAAAAGACTATCTTATTGCTTTGGGCTATGCCGGGTGGGAACAAGGACAGCTTGAATCCGAAATGATGTCAAATGCATGGTTTCTGGCGCCTGCAGATGAAAAAATTATTTTTGACACACCTGTTGATCAGCGATGGCAAAATGCAGGCCAGCTCATTGGAATCAATCCAAATCTCATATGTAATGTACAGGGGACAAAACTGTGTTGATATGAGTGATTACAATACATTATCAAATCGTTATTCTTTAGAACCGGGTTATATTTACTTGCCAGAACGTGCCACGCTGGTGGCATCATCAGTGGGTTCATGTGTGGTGATTTCCATATATGACAAGAAAAAGCGATTTGGCGGACTCGGGCATTTTCAATTTCCGGTAATTCGGGATCGTCGCAAGGCAACATCACGATATGGAAATGTCTGTATTTTAACCCTCATTCAAATGTTTTTATCTCGTGGATCAAAAAAACGACACCTTGAAGCCCAAATATTTGGTGGTGCACATTTTCCAAAACGTTTTGCCAAAAATATTGGTATGGATAACGTTCGATTGGCCAGAAAAGCACTTCGCTATTATGGCATCCATGTTGCTTCTGAAGATGTGGGGGGGGAAAAAGGCAGAAAAGTTGTTTTTAATACCGCAACGAATGAAGCGGCTATTCTGAAAGTCAATCAGCTTCCGACTTATGAATGGTATCCCTATCGATAAATTAGGCCTGATGCATTTCCAAAAATTAAGGAATCATCGAAAAATAAGTGCCCCATTTATCTTGAACGTATAATCGTTTGGCACGTAGAGACGTAGCATGCTACGTCTCTACAGAACAAAAACCCCGATGAACATTTTTAAAATGGGGAACTTATTTTCAGAGCATTCCTAAGCATATTGTTATTCGCCTTAATTTCATTTGTTGACCAAACACGAAAAAATTCGAATTAAAATGTATTATTTTGTTAATATTAACGTTTGGGGCATCAAGGCAAAAATTCGCTCAGACCTTGATAATCCTAACTAAAAATACTTTTTAAGGAAGAAATTCAGAACGTCATAGATAAAAAAATTTAAAGTGGAGACATTATGAATAATTCCATTGATGATCAAAAAACAACCGAGCTTAAAAGGTGGATTTCAAAACTAACCGCCCAAAAATATGGTTTTATAAAAGATTTA
>Ga0272440_1001503_pt1 | contig 18955 bp, 9 predicted proteins | sample SSMMMBAug17_FD_192440 | JGI IMG/M metagenome (GOLD analysis project Ga0272440, IMG submission 192440) | Marine sediment archaeal communities from Little Sippewissett salt marsh, Falmouth, MA, United States - SSM-MMB-Aug17 | ecosystem: Environmental > Aquatic > Marine > Wetlands > Sediment ...
AATGAAATAACCAGGTCCTTTCCATCAAAAGGATAAAGATCATTACTGGCAATTATATTTCTATCAAATGTCGCATGAATTTCATAGGTTTTATGAAGAAATCCATCCTTCGTAAATTCATCAACAGGTTTCCCTAATTTCACAATTGGTGCCGTATTTTGAAATGCAATGTCTGACAGATCTATTGTATTGTTTTTATAGATAAAATTAAGAATAAGGTGGGCTGTCATTTTTTTATCTTGAATATCGATATCACGGATATTTGTTTTAACCACAACAACAGAAAGTTCTTGATAAGCTGTTTCTTTGGATTCCAGGTTCAGGACAAATTGTTGATGATATGGGGTTAGCTTGCCTTTGTTGTATTGTCCGATGCCGGTGTTTTTAATGACATTTCCTTTGTTATTAAAAAAAATATCACCACATATGCCATTCACTGCATAATCAGGTTTATTGATATCTGCAAGAAAGCGGCGAATTAAACGCCTGAATTGCTCAATTGTTGTGTTTTCATCTGTTTCAATCTGTCTTAAGACATCAATCATGGTTAATGTGGCATCATAATATCCGGCTGCTATAGAAGTGGGAGGTGTTTTGTATCGATAATAATAGTGTTTATAAAAAAGGACAGATTCATCATTAAATAAATAGTTTCCAAATATATCACTTGCGGTCGCAATAATACCATCAGTATAATAACCTGGCATGGCCTTTTCTAAAGGTAGTTCATTGATGACCTGATAAAAGGATTCATCTGATATAGAATTTGCCCCAATAATAGTCACCTGTATATTCATCAATTTTAACTGTTTAATCAGTTGAACAGCAAGATTCGCCTTGGTTGCCAGAAAAACAGGCCCACTATATTTGTTCGATTTTATTCTTTGACAAATTTGAAATATCTGTGCCATCAATGGTTTTTCCAGATCAATGGCAAAGGTTTCATTGATTGATAAGTTAACTTTAGGCGCAATATCAGTGAATGCGGTATTAAATGATTGTCCATAAGTATCTTGGGAATATATTAAAACAATCGATTTTTGCTTTAAGTTATTATAAACAAAGGGTGCAATTAAATTTACCTGACTTGAAGCCGAAGGAATGGTTCGAAAATACCATTCGTTATTTTGGGTTACATTGTCGACAGGTGTACTGGCAGTAACAGCAGGAACACCTTCTTTTGCATATATACGACCCGCAGGAATACTGGCGAGACTGGAATAATGGCCAAGGACAAAAAGGACGTCTTTTTTGGCAAAACTACTGGCAACTTTCATCGCAAAATTGGATGTATTCATATCATCACCAAGAATGTACTGAATTTTCCTGCCCTCAATGCCACCTTTCGCATTGACTTTGTCAAGACATATATCAATGCCGCGACACATTTCTCGGCCGTAGTAAGCATCTTCACCACTGAAAGGCCCGGCAACACCGAAATATAGGGGTTTCGGCTCCAATTTTCTGATTAAATACAGTCCGCCTGTTCCAATTAAACTACCACATACCAATAGCAGCAGTATAATAAGGAGTATTTTTTTATTGATCATTTCTTTCATGTTTAACTAAATATCCAGAGATTTCTGTATTACGTCCTTGAATTCTAAAATATCATGAATTCCTTGTCTTAAATTTGATATAAACACCTGGTTGTCAATTCTCCAGTAGCGATGAACCAGCATGTTTCGAAAATCAAAAAAAGGCTTTAATCGCTGAAAAAGTGTTTCTTTAAGAATCCCTTTTTCTCTACTTTTTGCAATCAAAGACTGGTAACCATCGATTGCTGTTTTATATTGTTTTGCCAATATATGCTGCAAGGTATTGCCAATAACTTCTGCACATACAATCATTGAGTATTTCAAAGCATTTAACCTGACAGAATCTTTCAGTAACTGCTCATCATTTGATAAAAGTATTTCAAGAATAATGTCAACCTGCTGATCTATTTCAGAAAAATATGTGTACACCCGCTCTTTATCTACACATTAAATAATAAAAAAAATACAGGACACTTAGAGTCATAACCGGAAAGAAGAAAATCCCGGTCGTTCTTATTATCAATAGTGTCTTGGGGCATTGTATTGAATGTATCCTTATCAGGATAGCCTGATAACATACTGTAACGCCAATCAGCCCATACATAATAATATATAAGTATTCAAAAAAATTGATATAATGATATTGGTAATTCAAACTTAAATGGCATAACGCATTAACAATGAGTAGACATACATTGACTATCATTGAGACGTGCATTTGTTTCAAAGGAAAAAAATATCCGATATAAACAAGAAACAAAAAAATACACAAGGGTAGCAAAAATATTATTGTTTTACCGGACAATTTGGTTTTTATATGAAGGTCTAAATGAAATTGAGAGAAGATTATATTTTCCCCTGTTTTTGAACGCGTTTCCTTTTTTTCTACATATGAACACATAGAAAGCGGTAAGTATTTTTCTGAATCTAATGTGAAATGCGTTTTTCTTTCATTGTCATTTGAAAACAATAATTTATCGGTGTTTTGTCTGATATCTTTCAAACCAATAGACAGTGTCTGTGTATCAAAAGGGAATTTTTTGTGGTTAAAATCGTGTTTAAAAAGACCATTTACCGTGTAAGAATATGTTTGAGAATTATCCTGGTTTTGAATTTTATTATTGGGCATAGTTAATAAAATGGGATGTTTTGCAGTGGTAAATTGAATATTTTCCGCATGAAAGTTTCCTTTAAACCGAAAACTGATATCAAATCGGGCATGAAACGTTTGATTTTTCTTTTGAATTTGACTGATATGTATATTATCAACGGCAACAACTATTAAATTTGTTTTGGAAAAATACTCATCACCACTGGCAATAATGGTTCCATCAATTCCTTTTTGAATAAAATTCTCAGTCGTTCCTTTATAAGGTATGGTAATATACTGAGAAAAAGCGGGCTCAAACCTTCCATTCAGCAGTTTGATAACAATCATAGATTTTTTCATATCTCCGGCAGCATCAAAGAAAATCTTGCCAGTTAATCCTTGTATAGAATGCTCCTTGTCGTAATATTGTTCAAGCGCGTACTTCACATTTTTTCTGACAGTTCGTGAAAATTTGCCAGGACGACCAATGGATTTCAATGCAGTAATACCAACATGCGCTGAATCATAAGCTGTTGTGCTGATAAGCGATGGTTTTACGTGATATTGATTGATGTAAGCTTTTTCGAAATCAACATTGGATTTACCAGATAAACTGGGGTGAAACCAGGTGATGGAATAAATGTCATTTGAATAAAGATTTGAGAAAGAATAGGTTTTTATGTAATTATTTAATGCATCGATAAAAAACTTTGACGCCATTGAATCGGCACCCATCAATATGTGGTGGCATTTATTTTTTCTTAATTGAACAATGATATTGGCTGACGTTTTTGCATGGGTGGCCAGGAAAATCATATCGATACCCTGGAGTTGACCAATGGTTTTGATGATTTGTGTGATTTGTTTATCAGTAATATCTGGATCTTTTGAATTGATTGAAAAGGTATGAAGAATTTCAATGCACAGCGATGATGCTTTTTCAGTAAATGTTTTCAAAAGATTTTTACCATAAAAATCAGTATCATAGATAACACATGCGGTTTTGATATTTAGCGCTGATTTCGCGTAACTGGTAATAAATTCAACCTGGTATGAATTGGGCGGAATGATTCGGAATAGCCAGTCATTATTTGTGGTCAGGTCATCAAGAGTGGCAGATGAAGTGATTGAGGGTATCATTCCTTTTTCATAAACAGAAGCAGCTTTTGTGGCTGTGCTGCTTAAATAATGGCCCAAAACAAAACGAATCTTTTTGTTTTTTACAATAGATTTGGCTGCTTGTAAGGCGCCGGCTTTGGTTCCCTGATCATCAAATAAAAGCAACTTTATGGGTAAACCATTCACTCCGCCCTTTGCATTTGTCTGATCAACATACAACTGAATACCTTTTTGCATTTCAGTACCATATTCTTTGTATTTACCACTGAAAGTGCTGGCAACAGCAATGTAGACATTCTTATTTTCGTTCCATAGTAAAAAATATAATATCAAACCAATAAATATGATGATACTGATCAGCCATGCGGATATGTAATGATATTTTTTCATGATAATTGTTTATTTTTCTTCTAATTGCCAGCGATTGATCCATTGACCACCAAAGGGCATATGATTCCACCCTTGTACACGTGGTTGTACAAGGTAGTGCGAAGTATCATAGTATAATGGTACGACAATACATTCTTTGTTGATGATAATATCATCGACCTGGCAGTATAACTTATGTCTTATGGTCTGATTTTTTTCTTGTCTTGCTTTTTCCAATAATGCCAAAACGTTTTCATTGTTAAAATGCGAATAATGACTGTTTTGCGTAAACCAATTATATAGAAAACTATCTGCATCCGGATAGCTTGCAGAATAATCCTTTAATAATAAATGTCCTGATGAATTTTTTGAAGGGGTTTCATCGATAACGTTCGCTGTGATATTCAGATACTTTTTCAGCAGCATTGATACAGCCTGTGCAATGTTTTTATGTAAATTTCCTGAACCGGATTCAATGATAATCTCAGGACATTTTTGACCATCTTCATAACCAGCTTCAACCATCATTTTTTTGGCATGAATCGGGTTAAAGGCTTGCCTATGCGCTTGTATTTCAGGCAGAAGAAGCTCTGGCGGTGTAAAAGAATCCATCGCAATCTTGTTTCCAAATGCAACAAATTGTGTAATAAAATTAAGATCAATCGCTGATGCAATGGCTTTTCTCATAAGAATATTGTCTAAAGGAGATCGCTCAATATTAAACGCAAAGGCTGTTGTTGATAAGTTCAGGGATTTTTTATAATGAAATCGTGTTTCTGGCTGCTTTTTGACAGTTGTTAACAAATGCAACGGAATTGTCGAAAATGCGCCACCGATAATATCTAACTGATGAATTTCATAAATGGATAACACAATAAGATTATTTGGAATAACATTATACCTGACTTCCTCTATAGAAACATTGGCGGCATCAAAATATTGGGGATTTTTTCGCATAATTACCAGAGCATCTTGTTGGTAATACACGAGTTGGTATGGACCATTACTTTGAATATGTTCAGGCCTTGTCCATTCTTTACCCCATTTTTTAATTGTTTTTGAAGGAAGCGGGCAGTAAATGGGAAGTCCGACTAATGCGGGAAAATGGGCAGCTGGATATTCCAGTTGAAAGTCCAGGGTATAATCATCGATCACGTGAATACCCAACTGATCCGGATCCTTTATGAACCCTTGATAAAAGGCTTTTGCATTTTTCAACACAAACAGGTGGTGGACTTGAGGCGCTGTGGGGCTGGCTTTCAAATTTCGTTGAATCGCCCATTCGATATCATGTGCTGTAACCGGTTGGCCATCAGTCCAATATGCATTTTTTCTTAAACGAAAACGAAAAGAATTTAGATGCTCATTGGCATGCCATGAAAGAGCCAGGTTGGGTTCAGGAGTGCAAGTCAAATCATTATACTGTGTCAGGCTTAGAAATAATTGTTTACAGGCGTCTATGGATGCTGGGTCAGAAGAAAAACCTGGATCAAAGGTTGAAAAATCATTAACCGCTAATCTGAGCGTAATTTCTTCAACCAGTTCAAATTGATCTTTCTTTTTTTTCGATTTTTGTTTCAAATAAACAATTTTTCCATTGTCGTATTTTTTATAAAATAACGCAGTGGGGCTGATATTTCCTTTTCGGGTCAGATGATATTGACTTAAAACACCATCCCAGGTTCCCATAAATCGCATGCCTGTATCCAGAATCATGGGCAAATACGCATTTTTTTTATCCATCACATGTTTCAGGAGATTAATGGCATCGTATCCACGCGCAGAAAATTCATCCGGATCAACACCAAATGCAACTGAAAAACTGTTCACAAAATCCTGCGTTAATTTTCTGGGATTTTTTTTATAAAAATTCGTCGGAATAATTGTTTTTTCAGCATTTTTGCCTGTTTGACTCCAGAAATATCGGGTATCAATATCATTGGTGCCAACAACAGACGTTCGAATGTCCATTTCACGCATCTGATTGATTATCAACGATGCTGTTTTATCACGGCATACCAGAAAGATAATATCAAATGTTTCATTTTTTAATTCACTTAAAAGGTCTCTGAAATTTTTTTCACCAGGAGAAAAGGATTTGTGAAAAACAATGTCCAGATTTTTTTCGATGGCTTGTTGATAAAAATTTTCTGCTAACAGTTTGTTGCTCTGGTGGCGGTCATTCAAGATGACCACATGGCTGTAATGTTCTTCTTTCATAAAGGCAGATATTTTATCGACATAAACCGTATCAGGCATGCCATTATTAAAAATAAACGATCCGCCATAGCGGAGTAAATCCGCACCGGTTGAAATAAATAATATGCCGGATTCTTTATATAAAATTGATGCTGCCATGGCATGCGCCGGATCAAAATGGCCCACAACAGCAATGACATCCGGATTGTTTGATAATTTGGAAGCAATCTTCAACGATGTTGATTTGTCATTATCATCATAGTATATGAGCGGAATAATTTTTTTCCCAGCTACACCACCGGAAATATTGATTTCATCGATGGCCATTTTGATGCCATTGACAAACTGTGTGGCATTTGGAATGGCATCAACAACGCCAATATATAAATCTTTTTTAGAATTGGCCAAATGTGCCATACGTTCATCACTTGGAACAATATTGTTACATGCCGTAATGCTAAAAAGTAGAAAAGTGAGATAAAGGGATATTCGGTTGTGGTTTTTCATCAGCGTTTTTTTCTAAGAAAATTATTTGTTTTCAGACGTTTCAGTATTCAGAATTAGTGGCAGGCCATTTTTTCCACTGCCAATAATAATAATCTTTGCATTTTGAGAATTTGCCAAATTTTCTGTTGCTTTAATACCTTGCCAGTTTAAGAAATGTTCTTTATCAAAATTTGATGATTTATCAAACTTTGATGAAGATATGATATTTAAATGATCTCTAATACCTTCCGCTTCAATTCTTTTTCTTTCTGCTTCCTTTTTCTCCCTTTGGATAATGTAAGTGTGGGCTTCAGCCCGATGTTTTTCTTTTATTTTACTACGAATGGATTCAGCGACTTCATCCGGAAGAATGATGCTTCGTACAAGAACATCATCAATATTAATATAGCGTTGTGCAATCTGTTCAATGGCTTGATTGATGGCTTCAACAATTAATTTTCGTCCACTGGTATAAACTTCTTCAGCATTAAGGGTTCCTATTATTTCACGAAGTACGGCTTCAATTTCCGGGATAATAACCTTATTGGCATAGTCAAACCCAACCTGTTGGTGCAGTACTCCCAGAAGTTTACTTTCTGGCGCATAACGAATGGAAAGTTTGATATGAACCTGTAAGCCATTTTTGGTTAACACATCCATTTCCGGTTTTATTTCCTGTATGCGGATATTATATATGTACATTTTATCCCAGGGTAAGATAAAGTGGATGCCTTCATGATAAATATAAGAAATATTGGTACCGCCAAAAAAACGACTCCAGAATACGCCTGCTTCACCAGGATAGATGTTATAAACAATCATATTAAAGAAAAATGCAAAAACAAGCGCAGCCAAAAGAATTGTTAATATGATCATAAAAGAATATTCTTTTAATCGGGCCAGTTTTTTTTTCAACCATTGATTCATAGTGTTTTTTCCCAAGATTTACATCCCCCAAACCATAATCGTTTTACCATCTTGCACAAGTGATTGATGAAATATTTCTTCTTCCCATGAAACTGTTTTTCGTCGATCAAAAATCACCAGATGGCCCTCGGTTGCACCAGATTGGCCAATATATTTAGAGGTTTGAATCAGTCCTTTTTGAATAACTTTGTCAGTATACTGGGATCTGTTTTTTAATTCAATAACCATTTCCTGTTTGCTGTCCTGTTAAAACCATGTAACCAGAATATCAGTGCGTTTTCTGCCAAGTCCATATTCACGAAAAATATAACCACCGCTGTTGACAATTCTTTGTAAAAAGGCCTGTAAATAATAACACGTTTTTATTTCATTTTCAAACATGCTTCATATCCTAAAGCATTAACAATCCAGGGTTGACCTTCTGAGTATTTCCATGCAATGTCCAATGCATCATTAGTAAATATTTGGCCGGTTTCAACAGTATGGCAGTTAATTGTTAGCCTCATGCGGGAGATCAAAAACAAAAGAAGGAGACTTTTTATCTAATCAATTAATCTTTATAAAACTTATGATCGCATCGTTAATATTCTGAATTTGACTTTAAGAATATAATATGAATGATTTTTTATCAAGTATATTTAACGCCGATTTTAACATAATGTCTATTCGACAAAATAGCTACCGGGTGCAACACAATATGCAAAATTTTAAGTTTGTTTTCATTGTCTGAACCTGGATTATGCAGATTTTGATTGCCCAACTTTGGTTTTTCCGAGTGCCTGATGTGTGTGTCCGTGTCAGTCAGTGATTGTCCCTCTGAATTGGAAAAACCAAAGTTAGACGATCATAATTTGATGAGGATGATTAATGAATGGCTTAATTATAATCACAAAAACAGTTTGTTATGCCTCTCTTTACAAATCATCTTAATCTGCGTAATCCAGGTTCAGATAATAATGAATAACTTTGCTTTCCCCCAAACTTTGGATACGCACCTATAATGATTGTTCGCACTGATTATATATGGAAATATATGGCATAGAAAAGCATAAAAACATAGACGTCCCTTAAATACTCTTTATGTCATTTTTATTATCGAAAATTTATTCATTTAACTTTTTTTTCAGCTGTTTCAGCATTTGTGTCAGTCGATAAAATCGGTATTGAAAGTCATCTGATTGATTATTTCTTGCCGCCTGTTCAATTGCCAAAGACTCTTTTTTCAATGCAATACTGCCAATATCTGCACAAGCGCCTTTAATACCATGGGCCAATCGTTCGACACTATGATAGTCTTTTTGATCAATTGCCACTTTTAATGCGTCAATCTGTGGTTGTATGTCTTCGATAAAAATGGATAAAACGTTTTGAATTTCTGTTATGTCATTTCCAACATATGATGAGATATGACTGATATCAAAGAGGTGGGTTTTATCAGATTTTGATAATAATTGCTTTGCGGATTTATGAACAATATTTTTATGACAATACTTTTTTAAAATATCAAAAATATCAGAATGTTGTATAGGTTTTACCAAATAATCTGACATTCCACAAGCAATACATCTATCCAAATCTTCTTTATAAGCATTTGCTGTTACAGCAATAATGGGTGTGTGTGGTGCAAGTTTTTGTTCATGAATCACTGTTGAGGCATCATAACCATTCATCACAGGCATTTGGCAATCCATTAAAATTAAATCATATGTGCTATTTTTTAATCGTTCTATGGCAATTTTTCCATTATTGGCAATATCAACCGTACATCCTAACCGGCGTAATAGTTTTGAAGAAACATACTGATTGGTCGCATGATCTTCAACCAAAAGAATCTTTGCTGAATACTGTTGATCGGTTACACAAAATGATTGTGTATAAGACAATGTGTCTTCCGGAAGCCCATCCAATTCAACAGGCTTTAATGGTATAATAACCGAAAAATGACTTCCTTTTCCATATGTACTGGTTACCGATAGCTCACCATTCATAATGTTAACAAGCTGTTGAACAATTGAAAGGCCTAAGCCTGTTCCCCCATATTCATGGGCAGTATTATTATTGGCTTGAACATATTTATGAAAAATTCGATTAATTGCCGATTCTGTCATTCCAATTCCGGTATCTTTTAGTGATAATTCTACAAAAATGGTGTCTTCAGTTTCATTTTGCTTATCGACGCTGTTGATTGAGAGAATAATGTTGCCTTGTTCGGTAAACTTAACAGCATTACTGACTAAATTAACCAAAATTTGGCGAATACGTAAATGATCACCTGAAAATGCAACCGGTAGATCAGGATCATAGTGAATTTCAAACTGAACATCTTTTTTCATGGTATTGGATTGAAACATACGATGAATATCTTTGACAAGTTGATAGAAATGGAATGGTTTGAATACCAATTCAAGTTTGCCGGACTCAATTTTTGAAAAATCTAAAATGTCATTTACAATATGTATCAGCCCATGGGCTGACGAATAAATTGTTGCTAAAAACTCCTGCTGTTCATCATTTAGAGGTGTTGAAAGTAATAGATCAATCATTCCAATGATACCATTCATCGGCGTTCTAATTTCATGAGACATACCGGCTAAAAAATCACTTTTGGCTTTGTTCGCTTCTTCCGCAGCTTTTCTTTCCTGTTCCATTCGTTCTTTTTCTTTTCTTTCGGTAATGTCAATAATCGCTCCTTCGTAATAGTGAATATTGCCGGAAGTATCCGTAATACTTCGAGCCGCAACAGTAATCCATATTTTACTGCCGTCTTTAAGAAAACATTGTGTTTCAAAACCTGAAATTCGGTTGTCTTTTTGAATTTTTTCTAAAATAACTTTCATATCATGTGCATTAATAATTTTTCCAGCCATAATATTATGAATTTCATCGTTAAATTCCTCTTTAGATGAAAATTTAAAAATGGACAACATTGCGGGATTGACCCGAATAAATTTTCCTTTTGTGTCTAATTGAAAAATTCCTTCAACTGCATTTTCTACCAATGATCGGTACTGATATTCTGACTGTTTGAGAGCTTCATACAACCGGGAATTTTCAATGGATACGGCAGCTTGTGCAGCCAACAATTTTAATGTTTCCAAGTGGTTGTTTGTAAAAATTCCATAAGTTGAGTTATTTTCCAGATACATCATTCCGGTAAGGCCTTGTTTGCGAATAATGGGGATACATAAAATAGAACGGGAATGATTTGATGATATATATGGATCATTCATAAACCTGATATCGGTTGAAGCATCAGAAATTACAAGGTTTTCATGTGTCCGCGCCACATAGTTAATAATGGCTTGAGAAATATTATTTTTCAGACTGACATGCTGACTGTACATTTTAATATCTTCAAATTCTTCTGGATTTATTTCAGCTTCAATAAACCAATCTGAACCTGTCAGCAATAATAAAAACCCTTTTTTGGCACAAGCATGCGCAATAGCGGTTTTCATTAATTTACAGACCAGATTTTCATAAACAATTTCACCGGAAAGTGCCTGTGACATTTGAATAATTGCATTTAAATCAATAACATCTGCAGATTTTTTAAAATCACCCGAATGGGCTTGGGGGGGGATATTTCGATCAAGACTATCTTTGATAACCAATTCAGGATACAATTTTTCCAAATGAGCCACTTTTGCATAAGCCCCCCATCTTGAATAGCAATAAATAGCATCCCACATATATACACTGGCTATTCTAAACCTTCTTTCTTGCTGATGAAAGATAGCCGCACGTTCATTTGCAAGGGCTTGATCATTCATGTTACCATTTTCTCGCGATAAATCAATGGCTTGATCATAAAAAGACATGGCTTGAGTTGTTTGTTTTAATACACGTGCTTTTTCTGCACTCACAAGCGCATAATAATGTGAAAAATTTTTGGGCGCTTGTGTTGTCCATTTTGAAAGTCTTTTTAAATATTGATCAACAGTTTGAATAATCGTTTGCTGTTGTTCATATGGTTTTTCTGGATATAATGCCAGTAATGTCAAGGCCTCGTATAAGTATAATACAGGTTTAATAATGCTATAATGGATAATTTCTGTTCTGTTACCTAATAAATTTAAATAATTTTTTGCATAAGGATAGGCTGAAAAATGATAGGTAATAATGAGACGATAGAGAATTAATTGTTCTTTTAGATAATAACTTTTCCCTTTATCAGAAATACTAATTGGAAACTGACTATTGGTATTCAGCTTATTTTCTAATCCAATAAATGATTGAATAAGCTGCAAGATATCAGCTAAAAACAGTTGAGATGAATTCGGTACAATTCGATCCAGTTGTGCTTCAAATTGTTGACATTCCCATTCAATATCAGTGAGTTTTTTGCCGGATAAAAATGCATGAAAAAAATAAGCCCGTAAACAATAAATACAATATTCAAATTCACCGCTTTTGACCCCACGTTCGTATCCTTTGAGTAAAAAAATTAAACCTTCTGATATTTTATATTTCCATGGAAAGACGAATGTATACGCTAAAAAAGTTGCTCGAATATGAAATGCATCATTTTTAAGACGCTCTCCCAATAATAAACCCTGCTCTGCAATTTCCACTGCCATATCGATATGTTTTTCCAGCTTACATAATAATGCTGCAAATGCGCAAAAAGTACTCACCGACTGTACTGTATTTCCATGATCCAGTATCATTTTCATTTGTTTGCAGATGATATCTGGATAAATGTCTGGATAGATCATAAAAACAGGAACATGGATTGCTGAAAAAATTCGCATAATGGTTTGTTTGTCAGGATCGTTCATCATCGGCAGATGGGGTAGTGATGAAATTTTTAAGGATTCAATTCGTGAAAGAATATTTGATATTTCTTCGATTTTGGGCGCATGTTCATTGAGCATCAGATCAATATTAAATTGTTTTAATGCATCCAAGCCTGTTTTGACAGCTTCAACAGGCTTGTTTATAGCCCCATAGGCATAAATCATTAATTCTTGAGCCCTGGATTTTTGTCTAATATTTGAACAATAATTGATGGCTTTTTGAGCCAATGGAAAAACCTGTGCAAATAGGCCCATTAGCAGAGTACAGCGTGCAGCTTCATAATAAATACTAAAATACATATCATGATCAAATGTTTCTTTTTGTGATTCAATCCATTCAATAGCCTTAATGAAATAATTATAAGCAGGTTCAATGGCCGATATTTTTATAGCCTCTTTACCCGCTTGAAAATTGATATAAATGGTTTTCTCAAGATCAAAGGGAGGTTGGATACAATTGGATAGATTCAGTTGATTAACAAAAAAAAATATTTCCTCACCTGGCTTGTGAACGCGTGAGTGATATTTACAGGCAATCTGAAAATGCATTTGTTGTCGTTTTTCAAAAGGACTTCCATTATAAAAGGCTCTAAAAATGCGTTCGTGAGAAAAACGATAGGTTGAAGTTGCAGTGGAATTTTGATGAAAAGACTTTAATGTCTGGTAGCTATATTCACTTAAAACAGGAACAATTAGTCCTTTTTTTACAGCTTCCCATAAATGGAATGAAATCTCATTTTCCGATTGATTGCAAATGGTTGATAGAATTTTATCAGAAAATTGATAGCCAATACAGGATGCCCATTGAAGTAGTGTTTGCGTTGAAATATCAAGTTTTTTTATTTTTTCCGTCATAAAATCAACCAGATTTTCAGTAATGGTTTGAGAGGAAATAGCATTCAAATCCCATTGCCATTCACCGATAATATGATTGTAATAAAGATATTTTTCCTGATTGATTTTAATGAGAAATTCTTTCATAAAGAAAGGATTTCCATCTGTTTTTTTCTGAATAAGCCGTGCCAATTCAAATACTTTTGTTTCAGTCATTTCCAGTTGTTGCGCTATAAACGATTGAATGTCTGAAATCGTTAATGGTTGAAGGTCGATATGTTGTATTGAAATTTTTGAAAAATCATCAGGGCATATTGACTTTATCATTGATTTTTCATTCGGTTCTTGCGCTCTATAAGATATTATCAACAATATATATGCTTTATTAATTAAGATAAATTCTTCTAAAAATCGAATGGATGATGAATCAATTAAATGAACGTCATCTAAATGAATAACAATCGGTCGAACCATTTGTGAAATATCAGCCAATAAAGCGCTAATTGATTGGACAAGCGTTCTGGCTGAAGGAATAACTTTTGAGTATAAGTTATTGATCTCAGTCTCATCAAAAAAGTATTTAAACTCAGGAATTAGCGATACAAGAGATGAGGCGTTAATGGCTTGATTTTTTTGAATACGGTTTTTCAGTTCTGATAATGTAAGCTCATCTTCGCTCAATAAATATTGAGCGAGTTCAGTAAAAGCGTTTACAAATGCATGATAGGGCTTTTCAGGTATACTCATAAATTTTCCACTAATACAATAACCACCATTCTTTATCATATATTGAATAGTATTTTGGGAAATGGTTGTTTTTCCAATTCCTGCTGGTCCTGTAATTTCAATAACCTGAAGCATTGAACCTAAATGATGACTGGACATTCGTGATTTATGATTTTTTTTGTTCTTAATTAAACGATTAAATATTTCAATAATTTTATTTTGAAATTCAATATGTCCACAATATATATTTTTAAAATCAAGATTTTTTCCATGATCTTTTTGAGCAATATTAAATGAATGAATAACACCATCTTTAACTAACATCTGACGGCATTGTGTAATGTCTGATTTCAATCCTTCTGCTGTTTTATAGCGTTTTTCCGGATTTTTATGGAGAAGTTTCATGACAATGTCTGATAGAACGGTAGGAACTCTGTACCCATTTTTTCGCTTCATTTCGTCAGGTGGTTTTGGATGCAAAGATGCATGAGAATGCATCAATTCCATAGGATCTGTTGCTGAAAAGGGAAGTTTTCCTGTCAGTAATTCATAAAAGATAACGCCAAGTGCATAAAAATCACTGGCAACAGTAGCTAATCGATGGTCGCGTCCCGTCTGTTCTGGAGATATGTATGCCAACTCTTTAGATTTTCTATGCATTAACACATTTGTTTTTTCACCCAACAATACAGATTGAGCAAAACCGATCAATCGAATAGCTAAATGTTTTGGTTGGACAATGATATGCTCTGGATTAAGTCCTTGATGAACAATGTTTGAAGAATGAACAAATTGAATAGTATCAATTATCTGATCGGCTATATTTAAGAACTTTTCAGGATTAATGATGTTATTTTGTTGATATTCTTTGAGCGTGATTCCATGAAAGTCCTCCCAAATCATAACAATGGTATTATGGTATTTTTGAATGCCTTTCACAGATATAACGCTTGAATTTTCTGTTAGACGTTGAAGCATATCATATTCATGATAATATCGTTTAAGATCTTCATCACATGGATAAGCAATATTCAATATTTTTAATATGACAGGCTCATTATTTTTTTTAGACACTGCTCGATAAATCAGTGTGTGGTTGCTTTTATAGATTTCAAGAATGCTTTGATAATCTGGAATCGTGATCATTCTGTCCGCCTTTTATAATTGTTTTATTCATTTCAGATATTTTTGGGTAATCTATAATACAAATTATAGGCCAAACTTGATAATTATTCCTGATTGATAACCACAATGTTATCCTTGCATGGATATTGCATTAAGTAGTGTTTTTTTCATAAAAAATTGTAACGATAACGATAAAATGAATGAATTCGAAAATCAATATAATGAAAACAAATATCTGTGTTTTTTACTAAACAATGATCAGTATGCCATCCCAATTTCAGAAATTTGTGAAGTCAATCGAATTGCAAATCTTTTTCAAACGCAATCGTTTCATCAATATGTCATTGGAATGATCAATTTTCATGGAAAAACAACCCCTGTCATTCATCTAAAAAAAGTATTGAAATTGGATACGGTAAGCAATGAATCTTTAAAGATGTGGTTTGCTTATAAGTCTGATGATCGAATTGCTTGTTTTGCCTTTGACCATTTATATTCTATTTTTCATGCACCTGTTGAAAGTATCGATGACGTTAGCGAAATCATGTCAATGCCAGATAAAAGGTTCATACACGCTTATGTCAGAATTAATCATCGGTTAATACCAGTTTTAAATTTAAATCAAATTATTAATCAAATTAATGTCAATTTACCTAAAAATCCATGAAAAATGATCTGTACATCATAGATTCTTTTCTTAAAAAGAATTTTGGAATTCTTTTAGACAATAAAAGAAAACAAATATTTTACCAGAATTTAAATAAAAGAATCAAAAAATCAGGAATGGAAAGTGTTGCTCACTACTATCAGTATATCAAATCTCACAATGGTAGAGATGAACTTCAAGCGTTAATTTCATTTTTAACCATTGGAGAAACCTATTTTTTAAGAAATGTATTTCAATGGAATGCTTTACAAAAATATATCATTCCGCAAATTTTGAAAGCCAAAAAAGGGAAACAAAAAACGCTATCGATCTGGTCTGCCGGTTGTTCAACGGGTGAAGAAAGTTATACCATAGCAATTATGCTATATGAAAGTCTTCCTTATATAAGGAATTGGGATATTAATATCATGGCAACAGATGTGAACCAGCTCTCATTAAACATGGCACAAAAAGGCTTATATTCTGCAAATTCTTTTAGAGAAACGCCGGACTATTTTCGGAATAAATATTTTTTTCCTGTTAACGATAAGTATAAAATTGATCCAAAGTTTAAACCATTTATTAAATTTAAAAAATTTAATTTCATTTCAACCAGTGGTTATTCTGATTATTACAATTCCTTTGATATTATTTTTTGCAGAAATGTCCTGATGTATTTTTCTTCAGATGTTTCAAAAAAAATACTCCAATCGTTGATCCAGTGTCTGGTTCAAGATGGTTATCTTTTTCTGGGACATGTTGAAGGACCTATTGCAAAAAATACACATTTGAAACCAATATCTGTTTTTAATACTGTTGTTTACCAAAATAAACAACCACACCCTCCACCAATAAAAAATGAGGAAACTTTTCATAAAAAGTATGAAAAGTATAAAAATTTAAAAACAATAAGCAAGACAGCCGACACATCCATAAAAAATCAAAACCATACCAATGATAGTTCATTTCAAGCAAAAAAGAATAAAAGCGATCACTCCACAGACAGCAAAAAATTTTATGAAAAGGCTTTACATCTCTATGCAAATGGCAAAATCGATGCTGCAAAGCAATTGATAGAGAGTTATTCATTGGGGGATCATCAAGACAATCTAAATATTTTAATACTGTCAGGATTGATACAAATTAATAAAAAAAATATTGAAAAAGCAACGCTGATTTACCACCAGGCATTGACCGATTATGATCTGACTCCTGAAACATACATGCTGGGCGCAATGATTAACGAAGAAAAAAATAATTATGATGAAGCCATTAAAGACTGCCGCAATGCCATTTTTCTGGATCATCAATTCTTTTATCCTCATTTTCGATTAGGATCAATTTTTAATCAATTAGGAGATCATGAAAAAATGCAAAAAGCTTTTAAAAATGCTTTGAATACTCTGAATTCTGAAAAAAGAGAACGGCTTATCCTATTTTGTGAAGGATATTCTGAATCATCTATTAGAAATTATCTGCTTAGTTATGTAATGATATGAAAAAATTAATTACCATAAAACAATTACAACAAGAGCTTCAGCAATTAAAAGACAGCTTTGATGCTGATCAAACAAAACCATTCGACTTTACAGAAAAAAAATCTTTTAAATATATTATTTTCTATATTGGAAAAGAACAATTTGCCTGGCCATTGCACAATTTAAGAGAGATTATTATTGATCAGACAATTGTTCCAATTCCTGGAAAATGTATGACATTATCTGGCGTATTTAACTATAGAAACAGAGTTTTACCCGTAATTAATATTCACTATTACCTGGGGGCTAGCATTTCAGAAATTAAAAGCATAAATATTTTAATGGTTACAAAGGGCCTGGCGTTTGAAGCATCTATTCCAGTTGATCAACTCATTTCATTAATTTCGATCACTGAAAAAGAAATCAAACCTAAACCATTGACATTAAAAGGTGATACAGCATCTTTCATTAAAGGTGAGATCCTATTGGAAAATCAGTTAATATCGATTTTAAATCCAAAATCTTTTATTGTCTGATGTTTATTCATTCTCTGAAAAGAAGAAAGGGACAGTATGAAACAAAAGTTATTATTTTACCTCTTTTTTACTTCTTCATTGATAAGCTTTGGTTCAATAGCTGAAACCAATGATATCATTAAAATTGGATTAAATTATCCCAGATCTGGTCCCTATTCAGTTCAAGGACTGGATCAGCTAAGAGCATCATCAATGGCTGTCCTTGAAATTAATAACAATGGCGGCATTTTAGGCAAAAAAATTGAATTGGTTATCCGAGACTCTCAGTCAAGTCCTGAAATTACCCAAAAAAATGTACATGAAATGATCGATGCGCATCACGTCAAAATGATTTTTGGTGGATCATCCAGTGCTGTGGCAATCGCTGCCAGCAAAATATGCCAACAAAAAGAGGTTATTTTTTTTGGAACATTAACGTATTCAACCGCAACAACAGGGATAAATGCTCATCGACATACCTTTAGAGAATGTTACAATAGCTGGATGGGCGCAAAAGCCATAGGCTCTTATCTGAAAAAACAATTTCGTAATAAAAAATATTTATATATTACAGCAGATTATACATGGGGGCATACCACAGAGAATGCCATGAGGAAATTTACAGATACTGAAAATATTCAAAAACATATTGGATTAAAAATACCATTTCCGCATGCTACCGAAACTCATTTTAAAAGGTCGCTGTCATTTGCAAAAATGATTTCACCTGATGTATTGGTGCTGGTTCTTTTTGGAAAAGATATGGGAAATGCCATTCGTTTAGCAACATCTATGGGAATGAAATCAAACATGCAACTGGTTGTACCCAATTTGACATTGGGTATGGCAGAAGGTGGTGGGCCAAAAGTAATGGAAGGCGTTATAGGGGCGCTGCCCTGGTGTTGGAAAGTACCTTATCAGTACAATTATCCCAAAGGAAAAACTTTTGTGGAGAAGTTTGCCAGAGCTTATAACCGGTATCCCAGCACTTCAGGTGCATCAGCATATACGATTTTAATGGAATATAAAGAAGCTGTCCAACGCGCTGGATCCTTTCAGTCTTCAAAAGTAATCCTCGCTCTTGAAGGGCATATGTATCAGCAC
>Ga0272440_1001504_pt1 | contig 18954 bp, 3 predicted proteins | sample SSMMMBAug17_FD_192440 | JGI IMG/M metagenome (GOLD analysis project Ga0272440, IMG submission 192440) | Marine sediment archaeal communities from Little Sippewissett salt marsh, Falmouth, MA, United States - SSM-MMB-Aug17 | ecosystem: Environmental > Aquatic > Marine > Wetlands > Sediment ...
AACTTATGATCGCTTACTTAATAAATATGTATAGGTCTAAAAGTTTTGATATCCTTCATATTGTTTGAAAAGTAGTTGACTCACTGACGTGTGTCTCTATATAAGAATTGAAAAAAGTGTTAAGGAATGCTCTGAAAATAATTTCCCCATTCGGTAAAGTCAGACAGGTCGGACAAGTCAGACTGGTCTGACCTGTCCGACTTGTCCGACTTGTCTGACTTTACCGAATGGGGAAATTATTTTCAGAGCATTCCTAAGCAAAATATGATTGAATAAAAAATCAACATAGGAGAAAATCAATATGTCAACAAATGATGACATTTACAAAAAATTATCAAAAGTATTGGACACACTCCCCAATGGATTTCCATCAACGGAAAGCGGTGTTGAAATCAAGATTCTCAAAAGAATATTTAGCCCTGAAGAAGCGGAACTGTTTTGTGACTTGAGGCTCAGTTTTGAAACACCCGAACAAATTGCTGAACGAACCGGTCGTCCGATGGAAGGTCTTTCAGATAAGTTGAAAAGCATGTGGGAAAAAGGTCAACTTTTTGGTGTTGATTTTGGAGAAGTTCAAACTTATCGAATGCTCCCCTGGGTTTTTGGAATTTATGAATTTCAACTTAAACGATTGGATCGTGAGCTTGCAGAATTATGTGAAGAATACGCGCCAATTTTTGGCAAGCAGTTCTTTGGTGAAACACCACAACTCATGCAAGTTGTCCCCATTGAAAATGAAATAAAGAATACACAGGAAGCGCTTCCATTTGAAAAAGTTTCAAGTATCATTGAAAATGGCAAATCCTTTGCTGTAAATGAATGTATATGTAAAAAAGAAAAAGCACTGCTGGATCAACGATGTGATAAGCCCCTTGAAGTCTGTATGGCAATTGCGCCAGTCCCCGGTATTTTTGAGGCAGACAATGCCTGGGGCGGACGTGTTATTACCAAAGAAGAAGCGTACACAATTCTTCAAGATGCTGAAAAAGCCGGTTTGGTTCATATGACAAGCAATTTTCAAAGTGGGCAGTTTTATATTTGTAATTGCTGTGGATGTTGTTGTGGGGTGTTACGTTCAATTAACGAGCTGGGCTTAAAAAACAGTATCCATTCAAATTACTATGCAGTCATTGATCCTGAGTTGTGTGAAAGTTGTGGCCTTTGTGCAGCAGATCGATGTCAAATAGAGGCAATTCGTGAAAGTGATACTGCTTATGAAGTCATAAAAGATAAATGTATTGGATGTGGTTTATGCATTACCACATGTCCTGCTGAAGCCATTCGTCTTGAAAGAAAGCCTGTAGATGAATGTATTATACCACCTATAAATGAAGATGAGTGGTTTAAACAACGTGCAGAAACACGCGGTGTTGATTATTCAAATTTTGCATAAATGCTGTGTTTGTTATGAAACGATATCTTGCACCTATGCGTGGGCTGACTGAATTTATTTATCGTAATGCATTCAGCCGATATTTTAAAGGGATTGATATTGCTGTCAGTCCCTTTATTACTGCTGTAAGTGGTAAAATCTCAAACAAACATCTTAAGGATGTTTTGCCGCAAAACAATCAAGCCGATCTGCCTTTAATCCCCCAATTACTGAGCAAAGATCCTCAGGGTTTTATCTGTACAGCCCAAAAATTGTTTGAATTGGGTTATGAAGAAATCAATTGGAATCTGGGATGTCCTTATGCCATGGTTGCCAATAAAATGAGAGGAAGCGGCCTTCTTCCTTACCCTGAAAAAATTAATGCTTTTTTGGAGATAGTGTTGTCACAGATTCCCAATCGTTTGTCTATAAAAATGCGCCTGGGACGCTTTCATACAGATGAAATATTATCTATCATACCAGGTTTAAATGCATACCCTTTATCCGAGTTGATTATTCATCCACGAACCGGAATCCAGATGTATGATGGCACTCCCAATCTGGAACAGTTTGAAAAATGTCTTTTTCTTTCCAGGCATCCAATTATTTATAATGGAGACATTCGATCCCTATCAGATTATCAATTAATTTGCGAACGGTTTCCATCAATTGATGGAATTATGCTCGGACGTGGCTTATTGCGGAATCCATTTTTGGGAGAAATGATTGAAAGACCTCATTTAGAAATTGACTGGATTCGCTTAAAAAACTTTCATGATGATTTGTATCATCAATATCGATATATTTTATCTGGTCCGGGTCATGTTCTGGGAAAAATGAAAGAACACTGGAAATATCTGAGTCAACTTTTTGTGGATTCTCATCGCATACTCAAAAAAATACAACGTTCTGTTAGCTTTAGCCAATATGAACTTCATGTCTCAAAGGCTTTTTCACTTATAATTTCGGAAAAGTGTAAACTACTTTTCAACAATTAATTATGAAGGATGCCTATTTCTGAGACCTCCTTTTAAAATCGGACAGGTCAGACTATTCAGACTGGTCAGACTAGTCAGACTGGTCTGACCTGTCTGACTTGTCTGACTTTACCGAATGGGGAAATTATTTTCCGAGCATTCCTAAGTTCTTTGGATTTTGAATTGCCGACTTGCATGCCACACTCTTCAAACAGAAAAAAATCTTGACGTATATAAAAATCATTTATAATAATATTATTATATGTTATGTAAAATCTAATAAAAATAAGGGAACATATCTGAAGTTCCTAAATCTCGAAATTTTTTGTCCTCATCCTAAGTTCTCGAAAATTATTGTTAACCCAATCAAAAAAATAAGAGGTCATTATGATATCCGGTCAAAACCCAAAAAAACAATGTCAGTTGAGAATATTTGTTTGGACCATTGCCATTATTCTTTTTGGCACATGGATTCAAGCTGCTGAATTAAAAGTCAACCCATCAACAACATTTTTTGTACCTGTTCATCTGGATACCCAGCAGGAAATATATTCCTGCGATATCCGCGTTCAGTTTGATAACACCAGGTTAAAAGTAATTGGCGCCACACTTGAAGGAACGATTCTCGAAGGCCGAGGATATCAGCTTGTTCAAAATGTTGGGCTGGTTGGTGAAGCCCGATTTCCAGTTTATTCATCTGGCACGCTTTATACTGGATCTGGTACTGTTTTGAATATTGAATTTGAACCACTTGTTGCCCCTGGAGAGCAGATTATGCTTCAATTAAGCCGGTTTCGATGCAATGAAACTAGTGCTGATGGGGGCTTGTGGGTGAAAGATAGTTTTTCACCAGAAATCAGCATTGTTGTCAATAATATTCCTGAGGCTTTTGATCAGACCACACAAATCATGGAAGATGAACCGGTTGTGTTAACACTGAGTGCTTATGATGCGGATGCCTCAGATACGTTTTCCTATTCGCTGAATACGGCCCCTGCTTTGGGAACTGTTGTTTTATCTGAAACGACGGGTCGATTAACCTATACACCATATCCAGATATCTTTGGGACAGACCATTTTACCTATGTTGTTTCTGATGGCACGGGTATATCCAGTCCCGGACACATTACAATTATCATTCGTTCAGACAATGATTTTCCATCGGGCATACCGGCAAATATAGCAGTAACAGAAGATACACCCGCAGATTTTTCGCTTTCAGCGGTAGATTCAGAAGATGATCCAATCACTTATGCATTACATACACCTCCTTCACAAGGAATCTTAATATTGCTTGATACGGATTCCGGTGCATGTCGCTATACGCCAGCAGCCAATGATTTTGGTTCATACCATTTTACTTTTGTTGCATCTGATCCATATGGAGAATCAGAACCAATATCAATGACATTGATTATCGCACCTGTGAATGATTTGCCAGTTGCCACAGATGCGGCTTATACCTTAAATGAAGACCAGCCCCTTGAAACACGGCTACAGGGTTCAGACATTGATTCAGGCATGCTGACCTATGAAATTCTAGAATCATCTCAAGAAATCAGTATTGAAATTATTGATGCGCAACAGGGAAAAATCAAAATTATTCCAAGAGAAAACGAAAATGGAAACTTTCAATTTACATTTCTGGTCAGCGATGGACTTGAGGATTCTGAACCTGCCAGCGTACAAATTATTGTTCTTCCACAAAACGACCCTCCTGTTGCTGGCGCCGGCACAATTCACATTGATGAAGATTCGCCCAAAACATTTCAATTATCCGGTGTTGATCCTGAAGACGATCCGCTATCCTATGCAATTCATATTGCGCCGGATCAGGGTACCTTATCCTTGAATGAACAATCTGGAGAATGCCGCTATACTCCCCCTTCGGATGATTCAGGTCAGTTTAGTTTTATGTTTACTGTATCAGATACAGATTTTACATCAGAACCGGCTATGTTTACACTGGTCATTGACCCTGTCAACGATCCACCGGTAACACAAAACGCAAGCGTTGAAACACCTGAAGATACACCCATAGAGATAACACTTCAGGCGAATGATATTGATTCAAGCATTGAAGCATTTTCCATACTGGAATTTCCTGATGGTAACCTGGAATTAATGGATCCATCCACTGGCCTTTGCCAATACACCCCCCTGACCAATTTTTTTGGTACTGATATCCTTTCTTTCACTGCCAGTGATGCAGAATCAACATCGCAGCCAGGGTTTATTACGATTAATGTAACACCTATTAATGATCCTCCTGTTGCAGATTCCATGTCTATTACAGCCAATGAAGATCAGGTTCGAACAATCATCTTGAAAGCATCTGATCCTGATTATGATCCCATCACATTTACCATCGTTTCCGCCCCCAATTATGGAGAACTGTTCAACTTTGTTTATGATAATACAACAATGACTGTTCAATACATACCCATCACAGATTATTATGGCAGCGATCAATTTTCATATGAGCTGTATGATGGACAATACAAATCCAGCGTTGTCGTAGTGGATATTGAAGTATTATATGTAAACGATCCCCCATTTGTTCAATCAGATATTATTTCTGTTTTTGAAGATGAATCAGTGGATTACACCCTCAAAGCCTTTGATGAAGACTCTCAAATATCTGGCTTTCAAATCAGCCAGGAACCTGAACATGGTTCAGTCATTTTGACCAATGAACTGACAGGTTTCGTCACTTACACACCTGATGAAGATTTTTTTGGTGTGGATACCTTTTCATATCAATGTATGGATGATGAATCCGCATCAGAACCAGCCCTGATTTCAGTAACAGTCAAACCGGTCAATGATATACCGGTGGGATATGCGAAAACATATATCGTTGATGAGGACATTCCAATAACAGATACCCTGAGTTTTGAAGATCCAGATTATGATATGTTGACCATAACTGTATATACTGAACCTGATCATGGTACATTGACAATTACTGATCGACGCATTGGGGAATTTACCTATCATCCGGAAGAAAATTATTCTGGCGATGACTACCTTCTGTTTGAGGCATGTGACAATGTCGCCTGTTCCGGGCCTGTTTCCATGACATTTGTAATCAATCCAATTAACGATCCACCGGTGGCATTGCCTCAAAACCTGACACTGACAGAGGATCAACCCATTAACATCACATTGCTGGCAAGCGATGTTGAAAACCAGCTTGCTGAATATGAAATTGCCGAGTATCCCGAAAAAGGGCTTCTTGAAATCATTGATTCAACAGCCGGATTATTCAGATATATTCCTGAACAGGATAGTAATGAGCCCTCTTACTTTTTGTTTCAGGCCAGAGATGAAAGCCTTGTTTCAGAACCCGCAATGGTTTCAATGATTATTTTACCGGTGAATGATACGCCTGAAACCACAGCATCAGCCTATACATTACTCGAAGATAACAGTTTTGATGGTACGCTGGCAAAGTTTGATGCAGATGGCGATGATCTCACGCTGACAATAACCCAGCCGCCTGAACACGGCTGGATTTCCAGTTTTGATCCAATATCGGGCGAATTTTCATACCTGCCATCATCCGATTATAATGGTACTGATCATTTCTGGTATCAAGTTTGCGATACAAGCCTTTGTTCCATTGAAACATCTGCTACCTTAACAATTCAACCTGTCAATGATGCGCCTATCGTATCATCAGCATCCTATGAACTGGCAGAGGATACAGTGTTTCAACTCACATTGACAGGAATGGATATTGATGAAGATGAAATCACTTTTGAAATTACGCAGGAGCCTGAAGGTACGCTTGTACTGTTAAACGCACAAACAGGTCAATGTATTTATACACCTGTTGCTGAATACAATGGTGAAATACAAATTACATATCGGGTTTTTGATGGTCAGGAATATTCTGAAAATGCAGACGTGCTAATATCAATATATGAAGTCAATGACAGACCCATCGCGTTTTCAGGTGAAATTGAGATTCAGGAAGATCAATCCCATTCAGGAAAAGTGAGTGCCACTGATGTAGATAATATAGATCTTTTATACATCATTGATCAGTCTCCCAAAAAAGGAAAACTGGTACTCAGCGAAACTGGCGCAGGTCAGGGGAATTATGTTTACACACCCTATCTCAATGCCAATGGCATAGATATTTTCTGGTTTCGAGTTTATGATGGTGAATCTTATTCTGACGCCCAACCATTTACAATAAATATTATTCCAGTTAATGATGCGCCCAAAGCAAATGATTTCATGACGTTTATCAATGCAGGCGAATCAGATGAATGGGTCCTCAATGCCAGTGATGCTGAGGCGGCTCCTATCACATTTATTATTGTTCAGGAGCCAGAAAAAGGCAGTGTCCAGATTCTGGATCAAAACACCGGAACAATTCAATATGTTGCTGGAGCGAATTCCAGTGGTGAGGATACGATCATATTCAGCGTTTCTGATGGTGATCTTTCATCTGAGGAGGCTAAAGTACTTATTTCAATCAATCCACCCGATAACCATCAACCGATTGCCAATCCCATGGAGATGGTTGTCACAGAAGGAATCGCATCCTATTTTTCATTAAATGCCACAGATTCTGATAATAATCCTTTGAATTATCAAATCTTTCAGGAACCAACCAAAGGTGCGTTAGCTGTAAATGAACATACGGGTGAAAGTATCTACGAGTCTTACCTAAATGCCCAGGGGATTGATCGGATAGTTTACTTTGTCAATGATGGCATTGTCAACTCAGACCCAGCATATATTACGCTGACCATTCAGCCCATGCCGGAAACAGTGATTGCCAGGCAAGATATTCTGAGTGTACCGGTTGTATTGAATGAAGAAAAAACAATTGAGTCGTTAAATATTCAAGTCCAGTTTGAGTCAGACAAGATGGAAGTGATCGACATGACACTTGAAAACACCATATTGAGCAATGGTGATTATGGTTTCAGCACACAAATTGGGACAGATGGTGTGGCAGTATTCCCTATTTCTTCCCAGGGAACCCCTATTACTGGAAAAGGCACTGTTGCTTTTCTTAGATTTAATATTCTGGGCAATGAAGGCGATATTGCTGTGCTGGAACTTCCGAAATTAACCTGTAATGAGAATCGCATTTTTGGCGGATTTGAATTAGTAGGGGCAGTCAGTTCTATAATACGTTTGATTATCAATGAAATTCCAACGGCCTTTGATGGATATATGGTGATTGATGAAGATCAAAGCATTGAATATCGCTTGATTGGTTATGATCTCAACATGGATGATCCCATATCCTACACCATTGTATCATATCCTGAAAAAGGATCGCTCACCCTTGTGGATACACAAACTGGGCAATGCCTGTTTACTGCAAAACCCAATGAATATGGCTCAGATTCCTTTGTGTATAAATCTTTTGATGGTAAAGATTATTCCAAACCAGCAAATATTTCTATAACGATCAATCCTGTAAACGATATACCTGTTGCATATCCATTATCGTTGACTGTATTGGAAGATAAAGCGAAAAATATCTATTTTAAGGGTGAAGATCTTTCTGATCCTGAAGATACAATCGTATTTAGAATCAGCCAGGATCCGCCCAATGGAATTGTTCTCCATGAACCTTTTGTTGAGTTTTGTACTTACATAAGCAAAAACAATTATTCTGGCATGGATTATTTTACCTACTTGGCAGATGATGGTATTAACAAATCTACGCCTGTCAGGGTAGATATTATGGTTATACCTGTCAATGATGCCCCAATTCCTGAGTCATTCACAGTGACCACTCAGGAGGATACACCCATCGAATTTGATCTGAAAGCCTTTGATCCGGAAAATGACATATTTGAATTTGCCCTCCTTGAGGAAACGAACTTGGGCAGTCTTGAATTCAATGCCTTTAGTGGCCATTGTGTTTATCATCCTGATGACAGCATATCAGGCACAGACTCCCTTGTTTTTCAAGCTACAGATAACAATGATGCAGCATCAAGACCCACAACAATATACATTGTAATTACCCCTGAAAATGATGCACCTGTGGTAACATCAACCGCTTTTGAAATAATGGAAGATACCATATTGTCTGATGTCATAAGTGCCAAGGATCAAGATCAGGATGACGTCACATTTGTTTTAAAAAGTGAACCGGAAAAAGGATCAATTGAATTAATCCCAACCGGTGAATTTACATATACCCCTTTTAAAGACAAGAATGGTACAGATTCATTTATTGTTGCAGCAAAAGATCCTTACATCTTTTCAGAAGATAAAACAATTACCATAAGCATTACACCGGTTAACGATCCACCTGTAATGGAAGCAATGTCATTTGAAACCGACGAAGATTCACCCTTATCCAATGTGTTGATAGCATCTGATCCGGATCAGGATGATGTTTCTTTTGTTTTAAAAACTGAGCCTGAATTGGGAACGTTAAATTTGAATGCATCAGGCGAATTTACCTTTACACCATCACCAGACAAATTTGGTACAGATTCTTTTATTGTTGCAGTGGCAGATCCATATACTGTTTCAGGAAACTTTACAGTTACAATCAGTATTAAACCGGTAAATGATGTGCCAGTTATTACATCAACGCAATTTGAAACCAGTGAGGATGTAATTCTGTCCGATATATTGACAGCCACAGATGTTGATGGAGATGCTGTCACGTTTGTGATTCGACCTGACACAGGAAATACAACAAAAGGCCAGATTGAGCTATATTCAGATGGCTCTTTTCTATATACGCCATTGGAAAATGATTATGGTGTGGATAGATTTATTATTGCAGCAAAAGATGCTGTGTCAACATCAGAAGACATGGAAGTAGTTGTTACCATTTATTCAGTCAATGATCCACCTGTTGCTGACGCTGGAACACTCTACGAAGTAACAGAAAGACTTTCTCTCACATTAAATGGAAAGGGATCGTCTGATATAGATGGAAACACATTGACCTATCTATGGTCAATTCCTGACAGGCCAGATATTGTCATTCAAAATGAAACTGAAGCCATTGCAACAATTACAGCGCCTTATGTGGAATCTTCAGGAGAAATATTATCTGTAATGTTGACAGTCACTGATGAAGAAAATGCCAGCGCAAGTGATACTGCACAGATTCAAGTCAATAATATGGCATTACCGGAAGTCTCATTTACAGCAAACTCATACACAGGAATTGTTCCATTAAGTGTCCAATTTACAGACACATCAACAGGAATGCCTGAAAGCTGGGAATGGAACTTTGGAGATAATTCTTCCAGTTTTCAACAGCATCCTGAGCATGTTTACAAAAAATCGGGTGTGTATACTGTATCGTTGACTGTGACAGGACCGGGAGGAACAATTACTTACACCCAAACAGAACTTATTCAGGTTGATCCCAGCACACAAGCCCTTGAAATTGATTTTACTGTGGATCAAGCTGAAGGTTTTGTACCTCATATTGTTCAATTTACACCAGAAATTACCGGAGAAGTCACACAATGGGAATGGGATTTTGGTGATGGCAGTATCAGCAATGATTTTAATGCAGGCCATACATACGCGGATATCGGTTCATATACTGTAACATTGAGTGCCCAGGGACAAGGGGAGAGCAAAGTTAAGACTTACGAAAAATTTATTCAGGTAAATGGACATACGCTGAAAGGCTTAGTCTCAAATCAAAATAGTGAGCCTTTGAAGAATTTCAGAGTTGAAGCCTATATAATTGACACCTTCGCTGGCAGTGCACAAACAGATGAAAATGGTTATTACACCATTAGCGGTTTGCTTCCATCAACTCAATATGTTGTGGGTGTCTGGCCGCCTGAAAATGATACCGAATATCTCTATCAATATTATAATAATGTTGAAAGCCTCTTTGATGCCACCTATATCGAAATTATGGGGGAAACAAGCCTTGATTTTGTCATGTCATCTGCACCCAAAAGATGGTTGACCGGTCGGGTAACTGATGGCACAAATGCTATTGCAGGTATTCAAGTGGATATTTATTCGGATCGACTGGGGCTGTCAAAATTTGCCACAAGCGATTCAAATGGTTTTTATACAATCACCGGATTGAAAGAATCTTCAGATTATCGGGTTTCAGTGTATTCTGATAACCTTGAAACCGAGTTTTTCTATTACAATGAACAGATGAGTGTAAAAACAATCAGTCAGGCCCAACAAGTTTCACCCACTGAAGAAGGACTGAAAAATATTGATATTATTGTTAATGCGGTGCAGGGTGGCCAAATTCAAGGTAATGTGACAGATCGAAATGGTAATCCTATTACTGGCATGCGTGTGAATGCATGGGCAGACAGTCTCAATGCTGGTGGCAGTGCTGTTACAGATGAATCGGGTTACTATATCATTGCCGGTTTGACACCATCGGATACACCTGTTTATATCGTTGAAATCCAACCCAATGGGTATATCTATCAGGTATATGACAACAATAATCAAACAACAGTTTCGACTGGAAGCACAGACATTGACTTTATTCTTCAAGATATTGCGAACATTTCAGGTTCAATAAAAAATACTGCTGGTGCCCCAGTTTCCAATGCGCGTGTACAAATTTATTCTCAGAAAAATGCTTCAGGAAGTTTACAAGAAACATACAGTTCCGAGACTGGCGCATATAACTTTACTGATTTGCCAATTCTTGATGACTATATTTTACTGGTAGATGCGGAAGGATATCCCATCCATTATTATGAAAACACTACCAATCTGGATGAGATAAGGCTATTGAGTGTGGAAAATGGCTCAAAGACGGGGATTGACATTGATCTGGACAAAGGCATGGTTATTAAAGGTGTTGTTCATGATCAAGAATTTAACGTTCCTGTGCCGCTGGGAACAAAAGTAACACTTCGCTCAGACAGCCGCGGACTTGTGAAGACGAGCGCTACAGATGATGCAGGCTACTTCGAATTTTTCGGTTTGGACAACACGATTACAGACTATATTCTTTCAGTGATTATGGATAATTATCTGCCCACATTTTACGCAGACAATCAAAACACATCAGATGAAGATGATACTGTAAACAACAATGCTGAAGCCCTCCCTGTTCAGGCAGTTCCAGAAATTGATGCCAAAGCATGTCATATGATACTACTTCAAGGTAAAATTTTAACCGGTCTGGTTTCCTACGATAACACACCTGTCGGCGGTGCAATTGTCGAAATTCAATCGGATAAAGGCAATTGGAAAACCACAACCACTGATGGTTCAGAAAGCAATTATACCATTACCGGCATTTTACCAGATACATATACAATTGAAGTAACATCAAATGCTTATGAAAAACAAAGCCGGCAAATATCAATTATTTCGGATGAAACTCAGGATTTTATATTGCAGGATCTGCCGCTGCGCAGCATTCAAGGAACAGTCCATAATCTTGAACAGGATAAACAAGTTCAGATTATTGCACAATCTCTCAGTAAAAATGTTCAGAAAACAATCACCCTTGTTGGTACAGGCCAGGCATATGCTTACACCATCAATGCTTTGTTGCCGGCATCAGACTACACACTGGAACTTAAATCTGAAGACTATACCAATAAATATTATGATGATGTCTATCAGTCTGCGGATGCCACAAATATTGATCTGCTTGACGATGATATTTTTGGTATTGATTTTACAATTGTAACAGATCTTTCTGAGATAACTGGTGTTATTACATTTCCAGCAACTGCTGCCAATGGAGATACGGCACGTGTGGAAGTAAAATCCAGCAGTACAGGTGTTGAAGGTTTTATTGAAATTGAATTTGAAAGTGAAACGAATGTTAATTATAAAATTACAGGATTGTTGCCATCAGATGACTATATCTTGCAGGTACGATCTGATGTATATTTAAATCGATATTGGAATGGAACAAATGAATATGGTACCAAATATGTGGAAAATGCTGTTTTAATCAATACATTGACTGGAAATGCAACTGCCAGTCTAATGCTGGATGCTGGCCGAAGTATTAAAGGTACTGTAAAAGATTCAAACAATAATGTACTGGAAGGACTTCAGATAGAAGTATGGTCAGATAAAGCTAAAGTTGCAATGATTACTCACACAAATTCAGAAGGTATTTACAGCGTTAATGGTCTGGAAACTGCCAGTGACTATCAGGTTAAAGCGACAAGCTCAAGCAATGCAAAGTTCTATTATTATGATGCAACACAATCTGTTCAAATCCCGGGTGATGCATCATTTATTTCCACTGAATCAGGGGATCAGTCAAATATTAACGTAATTATCTCAACAGGTGAAACCATTGCAGGAAAGGTCAAAGGTGTGAATGGTCAAAGCATATCTGGTATCTGGGTAAATGCCTGGTCTGATACCATTGGCGTGGGAAGCGGTGTATTTTCTTCTGTTGATGGATCTTTTGAAATTCTGGATCTCCCTAAAGCACAAGATTACAAGATTACTGCAAAACCAGAATGGAACCAGCCTTACCAGTCTGTTGAGCAGCAAAATATAGCCGCACCCTCAAGCGACGTTGATCTGTTTTTACCAAACAAAAGCGGCTTTACAGTTACTGGTATGATAAAAGATGCATCAGGTGCGCCAGTCAAAGACGTAACTGTTGAGATACAATCTATAAGTAATAAAGATCAATTTGGATGGGACAAAACTGAAGTCAATGGCAGTTACACGATAGATTTGATTCCCAAAGGAACTGATTATGCATTTAAGGTCAAACCTCCTGAAAATAGTACGCTGGCTTATTATGAACAGCGCATTCCTGTTACAGACGATCTGGAAAAAGACGTCATTCTTGAAACAGGTTATGTATTTTCCGGTACAGTGATTGCTAAAGACACATCAAGCAAACTGGCTGATGCTGAAATCAGTGTCTGGTCAGAAGCCACTTATTTTATCGGTGAAGCCACAAGCAATATCAATGGTGAGTTTGTTATTGGCAATGTGCCCAACGCTTCAGACTATGTTGTTTCTGTGAAAACAGATGACTATCTTGAATTAAAACGTGAGGCCCAATCCCCAAAAACAGATATGGCTCTGGCTGTAGAAAAAAGTGGATTAATTCAAGGAACTGTCAGATCATTGCTTACCGGTGAAGTTGTCCCGGATGCATCCATTGAAATTTATTCACAGGCCAATCAGGGACTTGATGTTTACAATGGTGTGGCCAGTACAGATCAAAATGGCCACTATGCTGTCGAAGGCTTAAAACCAGTTGATGAACAAGGTAATTCTATTAATGACTTTGTTGTAACAGTTTATGCCATTGGGTTTCCGCCCATTGCCAAAACAGGAAAACAGTTGGGAGATACAGTTTCTTTTGATCTCACCAAAGGACCTGAAAATGAAATTACTGGAAATATTGAAAATGCGGGTAATCGGGCTGTGGCAATAAATGTTTATGAAGTGATCCAGCTTGCACCAGATCGTGAAGACAAATTTATCAAAACTGTGATGGCCAATGATGACGCTTCCTATACAATTGATGGGCTTCGTGCAGATGGTCAATTTGTATTCAGATTTGAAACCGATGATGGCCATGAACAATGGGCGGGTGATAATGACATGGGTGTTGATTCACAAGCAGATGCCAAAATGTATCTAACACAGACTGAAATCAACTTTCAGTTTACAAACCTTCGAAAACGCACGATAATTTTGGCCAATCAGGGGCCAGGGCCGGTTCAGGGATTGAAATCATTGTCTCACAGTTATAAAGTACTGAACGTAAGAATCAGAACAGCAGTTAAATCAACCGGACCAGACAAGCCTTCAAATGATGCCAATGTTACTGTTGCATGGAATCCACCTGATGAAGGCACTGCGAATTTGTCTGGGTATTATCACTTTTTTGATCAGAAAGCAGATAAGAAAATCAGCAAATTTACTATTGATCCAAAGCCTCCCATTCGAACACGAAAGATTACCAGTCGCGATCTGGCAGGTGATGATGTCAATTATTATTTTCATGTGGCAGCAGTGGACAAGGAAGGTCGTGTCGGTGATACAACATCCATTGCCTTTAGAATTGATACCACCCCACCCACAAATGTGAACGTCACTGCGCCTACGCTCACAGATCGCCAGAATATTGATCTGAAACTGGGTGCTACCGGAGCCAGTGAAATGTATATCAGTAATCTGGGATATGCTGAAGGTGGCCAATGGGAAAGCCGCTCTGTAGACAGGGTATGGCGTATTACAAAAGGTGATGGTACCAAGAATATATACACTCGATTCAGGGATAAAGCCGGTAACGAGGCAAAAGCGGCGGCCATTACAGTTTATGAGCCTCCTTTACCTGTCTATACGATCAAGGTTGAGGCCTGGACTAATGGTGATATATCACCCAAAGGCGATGTTTCGCTTACTCAGGGTGAGGATATTACTTTCAACGTTACACCTGATCCTGACTATGTGATTGATCAATTCTTACTGGATGACATCGAACTGACGATTGAAAACAACGTGTTTACTCTCACAGATGTTCAAAAACCGCATCATATTATTGTTTCCTTCAAAAGAGATAATGAGGCGCCGGTTGCTGATGATCAAACAATTAGCATTTATGAAGATACGCCAAAAGAGTTTACTGTATCAGCATACGATCCAGATGGCGACACGCTCAGTTACGACGCACAGGATCCAGCAAAAGGCAAATTACAACATCTGGGAGGAAATCGTTTCTCCTATGCGCCTGAAAATAATGATTATGGTACATATACATTCCAGTTTACAGTATCAGATGGCAATTTTACATCAGATGCGGGAACAGTAACATTGATCATTACCCCTCAAAATGATCCGCCAGAAATTATGCCAGTTAATGTGTATCCTGATCTGAATTCAGCCATTTCAATTACACTCACAGCCAACGATGTGGACAGTAGCAGTTTTAGTTATACAATTATTGAGGAACCCGAAAATGGAGAGGTAACGATTGATAATAATATTGTAATGTATACGCCCGATAAAGATTATCAAGGAAAAGATTCTTTTACATATCAGGCGAATGATGGCTTTGATGATAGTGAAAGTGCAGTTGTTACACTTTGGATTGGTGTTTCGGAAGTTGATTTGATTGTTGATGAAGATACTATCGCGTATATTAAGACCATTCCTTTTGAATTCAACATTGTTGAATATCCTGAAAAAGGGAGTGTCCATCGCTTAAGTGGCAATCGAATTTCTTACGTTCCAGAAGAAAATGTTTATGGTGAAGATTCATTTAAGTACAGTATTGCGTCAGATCCAGGATCCTACACGACTTTCACCATTTTTATCAAGGAAATTAATGATGCGCCCTGGTTTACATCAGCAGATAAGTATACCATAGAAGAAGACAATGTTCTCAATATACCTTTGACTGCGAAAGACATTGAAAGCAGCTCCCTAAAATTTGGTATTGAAGACAGACCAGAAAAAGGTCAATTAACAGCCAGTGGATCTTTGCTTACTTATACACCATTGAACAATGACAATGGTACATTGAGAATGACAGTCTGGGTGGATGACACCTATACGAAAGTATATCAAGAAATATCCATTGAAATTGCGCCTGTGAATGATCCACCCATTGCAATAAATTATTCTGATCGCAGTAGTTTAAGTAAAGCCATCTCATTTACCTTGACGGCCAGTGATATTGACAGCGACACACTAATTTATCGTTTTCATTCACAACCATCATCAGGTGATTTGACAGGTAATGGGCAACAATGGACATACACCCCTGATCTGTCGAAACCGGAACTGATAGAAATAAGTTTTATTGCAAACGATGGATTGATAGATTCCAATATCGCTTACATTTATTTATATTTCGGCATGGATGAAGTTCATGCGTATGGTGATGAAGATAAGACCATTGATATTCGAGAGGGATTGCAAAAATTTTATGGAATTTCTGCAGTTGAAAATATTGAAATTGTTGATAATAGTGGGCCAACATCGGGGCTGATTGATGGAAATCAATATATTCCAAATCTAAATTTTTATGGTTATGATCAATTTGATTTTACAGCACAGGGCAAAACAGATACTTTCAAAATCTGCATTATTGCGGTGAATGATCCACCTGTTATACAAGGACCATCAACATTTGAAACAAATGAAGATATTGCTGGAGATATAATATTTAATGTGGAAGATGTTGAATCAGACCCACAGCAATTAACATACATTTTACTATCTGATGTTTCACATGGTGAATTGTCCAGCACGAAAAACAAATTTACCTATACACCTGAACCCGATTATTATGGAATGGATTCCATGGAAATTCAGGTAACAGATGGAATTGATTTTGTGTCTGCATCAGTAATAATCACCATTCATCCTGACAATGATCCGCCTGTGGGTGAGAATCAGAGCTTGAATATGTATGAAGATCAACAGTTAAGCATACAGTTGAAAGGATCAGACCCAGAAAGTCTTCCACTGATTGACTATACAATCACTACTTGGCCACTTTATGGGCAACTGCTTAATCAAGGTCGTATGACAGATTGGCTCTATAAACCTTATCCCAACTTCAATGGCTCGGATTCATTCAAATTTACGATGAGCGATGGTCAATTGACTTCAGATGATGCCATTGTGAACATTACAATACGAAATGTTAATGATTCACCCATTGCTGAGAGTCAATCAATCACCATGACTGGCAGCGACAGTATCAGTAATTATCTATTTGCAGTAGATGATTACTATGATCATGATACATTAATATATTCACTTCAAAGCAATGCGAAAACAGGAATGGTTGTTATCAACAATCCTGTTACCGGTGCATTTACCTATTATCCCAATAACTATGCAACCGGTGTGGACTACTTTACATTTAAAGTGAATGATGGATATGTTGATTCAAACACAGCTACAGTTATTGTGTATATTTCATCACCTGTTACAGATCTCCTCAAGTTAACGATGAATCTTGAGCCACCTTATGTTGATGGTCATAAATATCATTATATTATTCGTGATGTTAAACAAGGGATTGTTGTACGCGAGGATGATGCAAATACCAGACAAATAGAGCATCAGCTTGCAAAAGGCTCTTATCAAATTGTTATTCGATCAGAGGGATTTGAATTGTATGCATCACCAGAAGCGATCGATTTAACCAACAATAAATCAATCGCTATCGCCCTGACTGAGGGGAATGCACCACCTGATATTACAATGCCTGATATCTCCCACAGACTGATTGCCGGTGGCTTTTTGTTGAAAATGATTCCCAATCAGGATAATACAAATCCCTTTAAACTTTATATTTTAGACAACACACAGGTTTCAAGAGAATTCAATTCATTGACAGAAGAAAGCCTCATTACATATCAATGGGAAGAAGGCATAGATGTTCCAACGGGCTTATTCACATCAACAATTCCAAATACACCCGCACAGGGAGATACCATGTATTCAATCATTGTGCAGGTTTCATACGATGGTTCAATTATTGCTGAATATCCAGTTACATATATTGCTTACGCATCACCCGAAAGTGAAGAACAAAACAAACCTGATGATCAGAAAGTATTTGAATCAACCTATGGCCAATCTGAAACTGTTGAATTCAGTAATAAATTGTTCTATCCACTTCTTGGGGAAAATTTTAGAATAGTTGTCAGCGATACGCAAGGCCAGGATATTGAAATTCCCATACGAATTCCTTCATTGCCATTAAGTTGTTTATATATTGAAAGTACACTGAATTACGATACATTATCGGATTATTATGATATTCAATCAACGAGTCAGACATTGTCATCACAAACACAGTTGCTTGCAAAAATAAAGCATTATACTTTTGGTAAAGACAGCCTAAGTTCGGGTGTGGAAATTTCATTTGTGATTGCAGGTACAGACATACCCGTTCGATACAATCCAATTTACAATCGTAATGGTATGCGGGTTGATCAGGTGATCAATGAAACCGCGCCCTATATTGAAGTGCCATTATTACTTAACCCTGAATCAGACAGTTATACATCTTTCAAGCAGGATCTGTTTGCATCTGATATGGTAGATTTGTTTTATAATGAAAAAGGTGATGGAACCAAAGGCTTTAAATCAAGTGCATCACCCTATACAATAGATCGAAATAATCCAGACTTGATAAAATTATCAACCAACCATTTAACAGGTATTGGTTTTGCAATTCAACAGGATGAACCACAAAAGCAGAAAGAATGTGATGATTGCGATAGCAGCTGCTTTATCGATGTACTGGCAGGGCATTCTGCTTTTGGGTTTATTGTATGGATGTTTTTATTTGCAGCACTAATCGTGAAACGTTTTGGAAAGCTCTAAAATAGGTCCTCAATTTTTATCGAATTTGCTGCGGTTATCAGTGTGTAGAGATAAGGCATACCTTGTCTCTACGTTCAGAATCCGAAAATATCCTGTTCAGAATGGATCAGTTTAACTTTTATAGTCTTCTTTATGCAAAACTATGATTATAGTTCTTAAAGAGCGAATGACAAAATGAGATGCCACTTTTCTTTATTTTTCGTAATTATCTTTTGCTTTACTGGCTGTATAACCTTGCTTGTTAAACCAGACGAAATGATCCGGTTTAAGCCGGTACATTTAAAAAGTGCTGAAATACTCCCC
>Ga0272440_1001505_pt1 | contig 18945 bp, 17 predicted proteins | sample SSMMMBAug17_FD_192440 | JGI IMG/M metagenome (GOLD analysis project Ga0272440, IMG submission 192440) | Marine sediment archaeal communities from Little Sippewissett salt marsh, Falmouth, MA, United States - SSM-MMB-Aug17 | ecosystem: Environmental > Aquatic > Marine > Wetlands > Sediment ...
AACGAGGGCAATAAATATGCCAGGAAAAACCAAAGTTGGACGATCATATCATTTCTTTGATTACTATTTCGCTTCATACAAATATCATCATCCATTTTTTCTCGGATCACGATTTAAGCTTGAAATCTATCCAAAGTTAATATATTGTATTTGATTATTGTTGATTTGCACAGAAAAATTATTTTAGATAAAACAGTCCATTGTTTCAAGAGAACATAAGCGGCTGGAATGAGATGAAAATATGTCCATGATAAATGATAATTTACAAAAAAATGAAACAGGTGATGCAGGATCACGATCCGCAGCGCTGGCCAATGTTTCGAGGCATATCGTAGAATTGGCACAGGTGTCTACCTATAAACATTCAATAACATGTCTGTCCGGACGTGATACCAATGGAAAAATGGCCTATTCACATTTGACATTCAGACAACTCAATCAACGTTCAAATGAACTGGCTAGGGGACTTCAACAGGCGGGCGTTATTCGTGGCACCAGAGCTGCCTTGCAAATGTTGCCTGGAATTGAATGGTTTTCAATCGCATATGCACTTCTGAAAATTGGCGCAGTGCCAATTTTACTTCAACCCGCATTGGGAATGCGGAAATTGGCACAATGTGTCAAAACTGTTGAACCAGAAATATTAATTACTGAACCCAGATATCAAGTGATTCAGTTATTCAATTCGAGCAATTATCAAAGCGTCCATCTACAAATTAACACTGAAAAAAGATGGTTCTCAAAAGGATTATCTATTACAGATATTCAAAAAAATGAACCCGCCACATTTCAACCTGCTGAAATGCGGCAAAACGATACTGGAATGATTGTTTTTTCAACAAGCTGTGAATCTGATACACCCAAGCCAACAGTTTATACACATGGCATGTTAAATGCCATTATTGAACAGATAAAGTCAGTTATGGCAGTTTCATTAGAAAGTACACTGATAACAACATTCCCTCTTTTTATGGTACTTGCGCCTGCAATCGGCATTCGCCAGATCATTCCTGAATCCCACAGCCTCAAAGCGAACAAACTGGACCCCCGAATTCTAATAGAAACCATTTGGGATTATGGCGTAACACATCTTCTTATGTCATCCACACGCTTAATGATGCTGACAGATTTTTTAAAGGATGAAGCGATCTTTTTGCCATCAATCCAACGTATCGTTTCCTGGGGGGAACCCTATCCTCCGCTGGAACTTCAGAGACTGCATTCGTTTATCAATGAAAAAACACAGATATTTCCCCTCTATGGAGTTACTGAAGCACCTGTCATTTCAACGCTTGGTAGTCACACAATTGTGTCGGAAATGCAGGTTAAAACCGAACGTGGTTTTGGTCTCTGTGAAGGAAAAGTTGTTGATGGATTAGAAATGCGCATTATTGAAGTCAGTGATCGGCCAATTGATAATTGGTCTGATGACCTTCTTGTTAATGATGGTGGCATTGGCGAGCTTGTTGTTAAGGGAGAAGCCGTTTCCAGACAATATTACAACAATACGAAGTATGATGCCTTACATAAAATTCCTGATGGTAAATATATGTGGCATAGAACAGGTGATATTGGATGGCTGGATACCAAAGATAATTTTTGGTTTTGTGGTCGGAAACAGGATCGAATAATAATATCTGAAGAAGAGACTTTATATACAATCCCCTGCGAGGCTGTTTTTATGCAGCATGAGCGCGTTTATCGATGTATTATCGTTGGAGTGGGTCCTATTCCTTATCAGACCCCTGTGTTAATTATCGAGTTAGCGCCTGGAGACTCAGGAAAATATATCAGCACTCTGACACATGAATTGCTTGATCTTGCGCAGGCGTATCCGCATACAGGAAATATTAATAATATTTTGTTTCGAAAATGTTTTCCAGTCCACTCATTGTACCACCAAAAAATAAATAGAAAACAATTGACCAAATGGGCTGCAAAAAAACTGGGAAAATCATTGCCAGATGAAGAGCCTGAAAAGACAACAACGCAAGTTCAAGCAGCAGTTTATCCCACCACATTGGAAGAAAGTCAGGGAAACGAACTTATCGCCGATTCATCTGTAGCAGAAAATGCCATTCAGCAAAATATGATTCAAACTGACAGTGGGCCAAAAGAAACTGTGACGCAATCAACTCTTTCTGCACCGATATCTGAAACGATTGATCCCACAAGTGAATTTCAATCCGCACAATCCAGAACTGATTTACCCGATGAAGGTCAGATAGATCCAAATAATCTGGATGAAAATCTGCCGCCCAAAAAAATTATGACTCGGATAAAATCCTTGTTTGACAAGATGCTTCCCAAATCTGATGATGATATGGACGATTCTGTTCACATTGAAGAATTGCCTGAAGAAGAATATATCACAGCCGAACAATATGTGGCTATTTCGGAATCAGATGCCTTGAAAGGACAAACTGTGGACAACAGCACACTCATCAGATCTGATTACAAACAATCATATAACAGTAGCAGCGCTTTGCCACTAACAACAGATAATATGAATGGACAAACCGCTGATAAAAACACACTTGTACGAACTGATCACTCAAAAATATATAACAATGATCCTATGGAAAAAACAAACACCCTGGAAAACAAAATGTCATAACTGTACCCCATTTTTTTTGAAATGTTATTCAACCGGAAAACTTTTTTGATAAATTTTGAAGCTATTGTACCACCATGTAAAATGAGTGGTTTTTCACTAATTGAATTGTTGTTTGCGCTGTTAATGTTATCTTTTGGTTTGACAGCATTGGTGAAAACCCACTCGATTGCAGCATCCACATTGAAAAATTCGCAGGAACGATATCACGCGTTGCTCATCGCACAAGAGTATATTGATTATGCACTGATCACAAAAGATCTGACCGCTATTTCTGACAAGATTTGTCGGAATAATGTCTGGTACTTCGTAAACCAACGCATGCATCATTATTCTACTTATCAGTCACAAATTACAATTGATGTTAAATGGCGGCATTCTATGCTGAAAATGACTGCACGAATAAACCATCACTATTATTGATATTGTTCGTTTTGAGGTAAATGTATTGTAGAGACGTGGCATGCTACGTCTCTACAAAATCTGAATAAACTAATAAAAAATTCTATCGATATTATTTTTACGAATAACAAATGTGACCATTTGACCATAAACAATATTATTTAGGGTAATCCTATCAGATTTGAATTTACTGAGAACCCCCTCATATACCTGTCCATTACATAAATATATGCGAAGGTTTTTGCCATTATATTTCCAAAGATTCCTTATGGAAACTGGCTGAAGAGCTTCCTCTGTCTTTCTTTTATATGCCTGATAGGCTTCAACAGCATCTTCATCATACTCATTTTCTGACATATCATATTCAACTGTTTTAATCATGGAAATGTTGATTGGTATGGTTAAGTTAAATCGTGGCTTCTTTAAAATTATTTGCTCTCTATAAATCGCAAACAACGTCCCTTGATGTACTGAGTCATTGTCACAGGTAACCCAGACATATTTTCCAATGTAATGCTTTAATAGCGGAACAGGAATATTTTTTAGCTTGAACTGTTCGTCTGAGTGGCTGAATTTGTTTGTTGATGTAAATTTTTCTTTTTGGGCCAAAGCTTTTTTTAATGCCAAAATCGTTTCTTTTTTTGATTGTAGGCGAACTTGATTATCATCAAGCGCCTGATCATCAAGTTCTTGAATTGAAACACATGGGGTTTCAATTATTCGCCAGGGCTTTTTATACACAAAATAGAAGTAAGACCAGCCAAAAGCTGAAGATATGGCACATAACAATAATACTGTAATTAGTTTTAAAAACCATGATGTCCTCACTTGTTCTTTTTCCGGCTCTGATTGTGGCATTTTGGACATTTCATCTAAATATGCTTGTAAAACATCTTTTTTAGGTGTTTCATCCGCTTCAATAATTTCGGTGTCATCTTGATATCGATCAATGATTATCCCGCAACTGATACATTCTTCAGCAACAGCCTGCTCGAATCCACAACTTGGGCAGATTATTTTGGGGGACGTTTGGGAGGTATCCGGGGAAGCACTATCGTTTTCTTTTTTGTTTGTTTCATCTGCTGATTCAAGGGAAAGTGCTGGTTCATCAGTCTCAAGGGTAAGCGTTATCTCTTCCTTTTGCATTGGGGATACATTACATTTTACGCCCAATTGTTCAAATTTGTTTGCAATTATTTTGGCCTGATTCAATGAAATATTTTGTTTGATGTGAATTGGTGCATGACTAAAAAGATATTCTACCTGACCTGAAAAATGTGGCTCCAGTTTTATTTTCACATCGTTTTCATCAAAGCCATCCAGAATTTGACCTGAAAATATGACCTGATAGATATTGTCTGACATTGCGTATTCCATATTTATATTGTAGGAATGCTCGAAAAATATAATATTCCCATTTTGGCTGGAGTTCCAAATCTGTAGATGTTGACGTTACACGCTTTGCCTCCCAAATCGAACAATTGGGGGCTTCATTAAATGGGGAACTTATGATTCGCGTATTCCTTAGTGTAATAAATATTTTATGTAACTGCAAACTGTGTTCCAATTATTATGATTTCAGTTTCATTCGCGAAAAAATTAAATAATTGTTCATTGATTTTTTTGGCAATATTTAATATATCGTACTTAAATAATAATAAATTAATTTTTAACGAAGGAGGTATCTATGTACAAACAATACAAATTGATTACATGTTTTTGTATAATTTGCTGTTTTGGATGTGCAACTTTACAGAAATTTGGGGGAATTCGCCCACCTGATCTCTCGGTTGATAAGGTCAATATTGTCAGTGCCGGTCTAAAAGAGATGGATCTGGTGATGCTGGTTCGTGTGAAAAACAACTATCCCATTGGTATCCATGTGCCTTCATTTGATTATAATTTTTTGATTGATGATCATGTTTTTCTTAAAGGTGAAAATGCACTAAACCAATCCATTTCCGCTTTGAGTAAGAATCAGGTACAGGTACCGGTTCGGATACATTTTATGGATTTGTATCAATCGCTCAGTGCGCTGGTGAATAAGGATAAAGCGACATATCAAATCAATGGAAACATTCATTTCGATATTCCTGTTTTGGGTCGATTAAAAATTCCTTTTAATAAAAATGGGGATTTGCCGCTTTTAAAAATACCCAAAATTTCAATTAAAGGTTTGCGTGTTAATTCACTATCCTTTGCATCAGCAAATCTGTCACTGGATTTTGCCCTTGATAATCCCAATGGCTTTTTAATGATGTTAAAGAAATTTTCTTATAATTTTTCAATAGATGGCCTTAAATGGGCCGATGGTACGATGAATGAAAACATCTCTTTTGATAAGCATAGTCAATCCAGTATATCAATTCCCATTAAGCTCAATTTTTTTGAAATGGGTACAGCCATATTCAACTTAATCAAGAAAAAACAGGCCTTACCCTATGAATTTGACACGCAGATCAAATTAAAAACAGATCTGCCCTTTTTAAAGGATGTTGACATTCCGCTGAAAAAGAAAGGGTATGTTGATCTTTTATAATGCGTTAAGATTCATTTTTTCTCTGGCATAACCTTTGCTAAAATTAGATATCACTTTTTGCTTGCTTGGCCGTGTTGGATTATTTGATTTTATCAATGTTTGCTTTGACGAAAAAAAATATTATTCAACTCATTCCTTATGAATGAGTTGAGAACATCATAAGAGGTATTATTATGGACGCTGTCATACTTGCTGGCGGAAAAGGCACACGAATATCGTCAATTTTTCCAGATATTCCAAAATCGATGATTCCATTTCAGGGAAAACCACTCATGCAACATCAGATTGAACAACTCAAACAATATGATATTCGAAAAATACATATGTGCCTGGGTTATTTATCCGATTCAATTACCGATCATTTTGGTTCAGGTATTCAATATGATGTTGATCTTGATTATGAAATTGAGACAACACCACAAGGAACTGCTGGCAGTTTATATCTCCTCAGAAAAAAACTGGATAAGGATTTTTTGGTGATCAATGGAGATATTATTTTTAATGTCAACCTATATAATCTGCTTGAATATCACCGAAAGCACAAAGGCATTGCAACCTTGATAACTCATGTCAACCCGCATCCCCATGACAGTGATCTTGTAATCACAAACGAACATGACCTGGTGAGCGAGATTCATGTCCGACCACATCCCCCTGACTTTGATACATCACATTACGCCATTGCCGGAATCTCTGTTTTTACACCAAAGCTTTTTAATTATATCATTCCCAATAAAAAGCAAAATATCGAAAAACATTTGATTCCCGCAATGATAAAAGATAATCAATCCATATACGCTTATCAGTCGAATGAGTATATTCAACATACTGGCACTGTGGAGCGATATCACCAGGTGGTACAGGATTTAATGACTGGAAAGTTAAGTTTTTATTAATTAATCCAATTCGAGCATGCCTGACGTTCCGATTGAATGTTTCAGTGTAAAAAGATATTGTCCAAAGATCCTTCATCTTATCGAATAAAATTCGATAATTGTGCATCAATATCTTTTAAAACCTCTGGATGTTCTGGTTCATTTAAAACTTCATGATAAAGACCCTCATAGATTTTAATAAACTTATGTTGAGAGCGAACTTTATCATACAGCATTTGAGAACCAGCCGGATCGGCCAGTTTATCAGCACCGCCATGAACAATACATAAAGGCAAACGAATCGTGCTGGCGTCATCATTGACACGCTGCATGCCTTTGACAATTTCTGTCAACAGTTTCGCTGAAATGCGACCATTATACACAAGGGGATCATCAATGTATTCCTGCACAACTGTTTGATCCCGACAAACCTCATTCGGATCAATCCGTATCAAGCCCAGCCAGGGGACAAACTTTGCAATCAGTCCCCCCAATGTTCGACTGACGATATCTGGTAGAATCAATGGCGGTCCTGACAATACAGCAGCGGCGAGTTCGTCTTGATAGTCCAACAGGTAGTTGGCGCTGATCAATCCCCCCATGCTATGACCAAACAAAATAATCGGTAAGCCCTGATGCCATGACTGAATATGATCAAAATAGATTTTAATATTGTCTGTAAAATCTGTAAATTGATCCACACGTGTTCGCTGACCAGGTGTTTTTCCATGACCTATGTGATCAAAACCATATACAGCATAGTTTTTTGGAACAAAGTAGTTGACCATATTCATATAGCGACCACTATGTTCGACCAGACCATGAACTAACAAAATAATTGCTTTTGGCCTCTCTTCTGGTAACCAGCATTGATAATAGATTTTTGTATCACGAATGCCCTTAAAATAATCTTGCTTGTAATTCATGTTTTATCTCCATCATATTGATTTCTCGATTAAAAGTTTCATTTTTTCAACAAGATGATCATCCTTTAGCCGACCTTCGACAAGAATACGACTTTCATCTTCACAAGTGTATGTAAAGATATTCAGATTTCGCCTATGAATCACCATTTTTTTGCGCGCTGAAATGGATCTGTTCTCCATAAATGTGATTCCTTTTCATTTTTTGTTTTGCTTCTCTTTTTTTAACTCCCCAATTTTGTATAAATAATGTTGAGCCGTTCTATTTTGAGGATCCAATATGAGCAAATTATTGAATAACGACTGGCTGTCATCAATATATTCGCTTAAAAACAAAACTTCTCCCAATTCCTGTAAAAATATTTTTGATGTTGGTTGAAGCGCCAACATCTTGTTTGCTATTTTCATTGCCAATGCATATTTACCTTGCATTTTAAGTGCGACAGCATACCAATAGTTTCCATGTATACTGTAGTAATCCTGTTTCAATAGTTGAACAGAAAAGGTTTCTACCTGATCCCAATTTTCTTGTGCCATATAAATGTATATCAGAACAATTATTGTCTCCGAAGATTGCGGTAAAATGGCTGTGGCTTTATTTAAATGGACGATCGCGTTGGCATAATTATTATTGAGATAATATAACCATCCTAATCGATAATTAACTGTATACGAATATGGATAATTCAGATAAACTGGTTTTAAATCAGCAATTGCATCAACGTAAAGTTTTTTAAATTCATGACCATACGATTGATAATAGCACGTTCTGATTGCCTCAGTCGTCATTTCATCTGCAAAACTGTTTGTGAGTCCAACCCAACATATAATCAAGCAAATGCGTATTGCCTTCATTTAATTCTCCTGCTGCGATATTTTTTTATCTGCTTTATCCCATCACGTGCCAGATGACTGGTATTGACAATCTTTAATGCTCTCCTGAAGGTTTTTTCAGCCTGATCAATCATGCCTTGATAATAGTATCCCCATCCCAGATTGTCATATATTACAAAATTGGTTGGTGCAGGATGATATGTTTTGAGCTTGAGAAAAGTATTCAAAGCTTTTTGATACGCGTGAACATGTATGTAACACCATCCAAGATTCTGAAGCGCAAAACTGCCCCATGAAAAAAATAGCTCTTTTTCAGGTAAATCTGGCATATTGTCTTCATAGATGGCAATTGCTTCATGATAATCTGATTGTAAATAAAACGCATTTGCAATGAGCATGGATTGTTTAAACTGATCATAAGGAACCAGATCATACTCCAACAGGCATTCAATCGCTGCATCAGTATCACCTTGTTTATGTTTTGCCCACGAGAGACCAAATAAGTGAAGACCAGATAAATGATTTCGCATATCATTCATGCGTGTAAAAATGCTTTCTGCCTTTTGATACTCATTTTGATAAATATAACTCCATCCCAATGTACTTAGATTAAGGAATGGCCAAAACTGTTCTTTTATGCCTGAAAGCCGATCTATTTTTGTATCATAAATGGAAATGGCTGATCCAAAATCACCATTAAAATATTCAATCGCACCCAAGGCCATTTGTGCCCGAAAATAATAAGGTGAATGATTTGGAATTTGGGTTAAAATTTTTTGGGCATCAGCAGCATATCCCAAATACATTAATGCAATCCCCTGGCCCAAATTTCCCATAACAGGATCACAGGATTCTTTCACAGATAACTGATTGAACTGTGACAGTGCCACAATTGCGTGCCCCTGATAAAGCTCACACCAGATATCAATTTTTTGAGCCTGACAATGATCAGGAATTTTGTTTAATATCAATTGGCAGATTTGTGATGCGCGTTTAAAATTTCCTCTTAATTCGAAATGTTTGGCAAATTCAATAGATATATCATTCCAATTGCTGGATATTGATATTAAATGCCAAATTTCCTTGGTATCTGCATACAAAGGATCTGTTGCAATAAGGGTTTGCAGATAGTTTTTGGATTGCACAAATTTTTTCTGAGCATAAGTGGCAAATATGAGTCCATATAAGAGTTGACGTTTATCCTTGGTTTCATGTAACCATTTGAGAAAACGCATTTCAGCTTCAGCATATTTATTCTGATAATACAGACACCACGCAATTTGGGTATTTATAATCGCATCAGGTGCTTCTCTGCTAATTTTCTGGTATTCCTCTTGGGCTCGTTTATAATTGCGATTCACAAAATAACTATATGCATAAGCAAGCGCAATTGGACGATTCCCGATAAATTGATTTTCAAGCTTTAGGGCTTTTTGATAACAGGCACGTGCCTTTTCAAATTTATGTATTCGAGAATAGATCAGACCCAATCCATAGAGTGCATCTGACTGAATAGATTGACAATAAATTGACTGTGGATTTGCTTGATTGTTGACCCATGATAACGCCTTTTGAAACCATTGAATCGCTGTTTCATTTTTGTCAAGTGACTGGTAAATCCAGGCGTTAACCTGAATCATACCAATATTTTTATTTGCTTGATTTTCAAAAGCCGCCAAAATTTTAGCAGCTCTTTCAGATCGTCCCTGCTTGAGTAATGTCCAGGCAAACAGCGTCACATACTTGACATTGTCAGGCATGTCATCGACAGCCTGCTTTGCATAGAAATATGCATGAACGAATTTTTCATTTTGAAATAACTCATTGCTTTTGAGATAATAAGAATGGGTCTTGATACCTGTACATCCACTATAAAAAAGAATGATCATTATCAGTAACTGTTTGTGTAAATAATTATTGCGCATATTTATAACCGACTTTTGGGAATGTGCCCTTTTGGATAACAATTTATTTACGATGAGTTAAATAAGATAATAAGTTCCCCTTCAGTCAGACTTGTCGGATCGGGAAAATTATTTTTCGATTATTCCTAAATGTAATATACCCATAATAAAAAATCAATATAAACTTTTGGGCCTTGATCATCATTTCGGCCACAATGTAGGGGCGAACCTTATGTTCGCCCTCGAACAATTGTTCGCAAACGTTTTTAGTTCGAGGGCGAACACAAGGTTCGCCCCTACATTGGGTTCACCGCAACGTTCCCATTTGGCCGAAATGATAATCAAGGCCAACTTTTGTGACCTTGCATGACAGTTGAAAATAAGAAGTTTGCCTGAGCGCTCAATTCTTTTGACGCTCAAGCAGTTTTAAACAGGGCGTTTTAGCCCTGGTGCACGGGGTGGCAAATGACATGGAACATTATCGTGAAATTTTGTTATTTTGCTGATTCTGTTCAAAGGCGAAAAACTGGTTGGATAAAAACCGATCCGCATCCTTTGCAGTAAGATAAGGTTTTTCCTCCATTGGAATATGTCCCAGACCGGGGTATCTTCTGACAACAGCATGTGGAACATCCTTTATCCATTTATCCAAGAGTGTGATAGGAACCCAGTGGTCACTTTCTCCCCACATAATCATCGTTGGATGTGAAATATTTTTAATTTTGTCCCCAATATCAGACCTTCTACTGGCGCTTTTCATCTGACGAAAAATATCGATATATGCTTCTTTGGCACCAGGTCTGTTTGCCATGGCAAAATAAAGATCCACCAAATCTTTCGTCACAAGCGATTTATCCCCATAGACATCTTGTAAACATAATTTAACAATTATACGCGGCATCATCAATTTGCCAATTTCGCCCACACCGGGAAAACAGGCAAGATCCAACAATAATGGGGCGTCCTGTTGATAACCAATGGGATCGATCAAAATCAACTTATCTACTTTATGTGGATAGTCCAATGCATAATTCCAGGCAATATAACCTCCCAGAGAATTGCCTGCAATAGAGAATTTATCTACATTCAATTCCTTGACAAAATTATCAATAAATTGAACCCAATCATCCCTGGAATATGTTTTTGTTTTCGAGGGACCGGTCAAACCAAAGCCTAAAATATCCAGGCGGATAATTCGATATTTGTTTTTTAATGCCTCAACCCATGTATTCCATGTATGCAATGACGCAGTAAACCCATGAAGCAATAACAGAACCGGCCCTTTGCCCTGATCGCAATAATGAACCAGATATTTATCTTCAATTTTTAGGTTTGAAGTATCAGGAACATTTGGGGGGGGCACAATTTTTAGCATTGAGGCGTTAACTAGATAATGGCTAAAAAAATGGTCCATAGAAAAATCTAATAAACCGAATGATTTAAACATTCCATAGCGCGAAGGGCTACATCCCACACCCCAAAACGTACTGAACAAGATCAAGAAAACCAACATTAAACTTTTTTTTTGCATCTCTTTCGTCCTCCTTTAAGTCTTGACACAGGTTTTTTTTGTTTCATGTGTCGATAAAAAATTATATATTGTTTTACCCCTTATATTAATATAGACACGAAAATTTTGAAATTCTTACAATAAATTTTAACAAATTTGCTTTTTTTTTGAAATAAATAATTTAAAAATTATAAATAATTATTATGATTATATATACAGATTTACATATTTATGGTGCGCATCCACCAATTCATACCTTATTATCGTATGGTCCGGATATTTTCTATATTGGTGATAATGTAGATTTAAAAAATTGTCCGCGCTCAAAATTGTCTGATGCCATTCGCTTGCTAAACATCATTGAAACCAATGCCGGCGTTAACTATTTGCCAGGTAATCATGAACTGTCATATGGCAAACGTTCTTTTATAAAATATCATCGGGTATTGCTCACACATGGAGATATTTTTTTCTGGCCAAAAAATAAGATGTTTCGATGGCGTGGGGGAACAATTCGGCCTGGCATATCCAGATCATTATGGTGGTTTTTGCGTTGCAAGAATGCATTGATTCACATGTGGCCTATCCATGTCAGTCCTGTGGTTATCAGGCGAATGTATGGGGTTGCGACAACACCAGAATATAACTGTCATACAGTGATCATCGGTCATGCGCATCCGCATCGGATTATTCACATAACATATGCTGAAAAAGAGGGTCCTGCAGTCGATTTTTATATTTTGCCTCGAGGCCGACACGAACTGGATATCAATCCAAAGTAGGATGACGTCTATCCAGCTTGATCTTTTTGACCAAAAACTTGAATATCGAGTTAAATTGGCACAATAATTGCCGATTAAAACGATGCGTGAACAAAAAAATTGATGAGCAAATTGGAGTGACCGGCAATTTGGGTCACACGCTAAAACGATTGAGACATTTCCAGACAAAGAATAAGGAACAATAAAATGGCAGGTATTGGATTTGAACTTAAACGAATAATGCGACACGAAACTTTTTTGAGCGAATTTACAGCGTACTTATATTCTGCGATGATTTCTTCTGGCCCCTGGCTAATGTCAATTCTTTGCCTGGCAATATTGGGCATTTTTCGCGGTGGAGAAAACGCTCTGGCTCACGAGTTATTTCGTTCGACTGTTGTGTATACATATGCCGGGTCATTAATATTTAGTGGCATATTACAACTTGTTTGCACGCGATATCTGGCAGATCAGCTTTATGAACAAAAAATTGACCATGTACTGAGTACATTTTACACTTGTACAGTATTTATCCTGGTAATTGGATCTCTTTTTTCAGGAATCGTACTCTATTATTTCGAAATATCGATATTGCACAAATTTATGGGGATATTGTTATTTCTGGTAATCAACATGATCTGGCTCAGCATGATTTTTTTATCGGCGGTCAAGGATTATCATAGTGTGGTATTTTCATTTGCAATTGGCGCGATTATCAGTATTGTTTTGGTGTTTCAATTGGGGCCGATGATGGGCGTTGAAGGAGATATTCTAGGATATTTAATTGGCCAGGCGATTACCCTGTTCTGGCTGATCACAAGGCTTTTGGCAGAGTTTCCAGCATCAGAGTTTTGGGACAAAGGCCTTCTGATCTATTTTAAGAAATACTGGGATCTTGCCTGTATTGGTTTTTGTTTTAATATGGGGATTTGGGTTGATAAATTTGTTTTTTGGAGCGCACCGGATTCAAATGTAATTGTTCCATATTTTCGAACCCATGCATTATATGATTCTCCGCTTTTCTTTTCTTACCTGACCATTGTCCCTACATTGGCCATGTTTATGTTGAAAATTGAAACCAGTTTTTATGATCATTATCGAAAATATTATTCAAAAGTAATTGGAAAAAAGAATATGGCAAACATTCTTGAAGAAAAAAACATGATGGTTGCAACCTTAAAGGAAAGCATTCGAGAAATATTTATTATCCAGGGATCTGTTACGACGATGTGTATTGTCTTTACACCTGAAATCATACATGCGTTGGGTTTTTCAGAATTACAGGCGAGTATATTTCAAGTAACATTGATCGGTGCATTTTTAAACATATTATTGGTAATCAATGTGATTATTCTTTTTTATTTTGATCAACGAAAAAGTGTACTAATGGTAACAATGGTATTTTTGATCTGCAATTCTTCATTTAGTTATTTAACGACAATATGGGGAATTCAGTACTATGGATATGGATATACGTATTGCTGTTTATGTTCATTGCTGACTGCTTTTCATCAATTAAATGTCAATATGAATAATTTAGAATATATTACATTTAGCAGCCAGCCGGTTGTTTAGATTGATTGGTTAAACATGCAATTCCAAAAATTGGAAAGTAGTTTAATGATTGCGCGAAAAATTTAATGCTGAATGAATGTTCGTGTGAAGGCTTTTATATGATTTTTTTGTATTGGGTCAAGAATGAAATACAAAAAGATGCTATAATTCACGATTATCCATACGTTTTTCAATGGGGACATATGTTCGTTTTTTTGGACCAACATATAATTGACATGGTCGAAAAAGCTTCCCCTCTATTTCATCGTGACCTTCTTTCCACTGTGCAATCCATCCAGGCAAGCGACCAATGGCAAACATGACTGTAAACATACTGGTAGGAATACCCAATGTTCGCAATACAATACCACTGTAAAAATCGACATTGGGGTAAAGGTTATAATCAATAAAATATGGATCATTCAATGCGACATCTTCCAGTTTTTTGGCAATATCCAGAAGGGGATCATCTATTTGGGTGACTTTCAGCAATCGGTCACAGACAGACTTAATAATTTTTGCACGTGGATCATACGTTTTGTAAACACGATGGCCAAAACCCATTAATCTGAAAGGATCATTTTTATCTTTTGCCCGTTTAATAAAAGGTGTAACATCGCCGCCATCCCGATGAATCTCTTTAAGCATTTCAATTACAGCTTGATTGGCGCCACCATGTAAAGGTCCCCACAACGCACAAATACCAGCTGAAATGGCCGAATACAGATTGACTTCAGCACTGCCAACCAGACGAACAGTAGATGTTGAACAATTTTGCTCATGATCTGCATGTAAGATCCAAAAAACATTCAATGCCTTGACAAAATCCAAATTTTCAACATAAGGATTGACAGGCGTTGTGAACATCATATGCAAAAAGTTTGAACAATAGCTCAAATCCGGTCGAGGGTATTCCACGCGATGCCCGCGTGAAATTTTGTATGACATGGCGGCCATTGTCCGCACTTTAGACAACAGGCGTGTGACTGTTATATTGATACGCTCTTCATGAGATGTCCCCAAGAAAGGATAAAAACTGTTCAGCGCATTAACCATTGATGACAGAATACCCATGGGATGAGATCTTTCAGGAAAATTTTGATAAAAAATCTGCATATCTTCGTGAACCAGCGAATGCTCTGTCAATAATGATGAAAAACTGGCCAATTCCTCTGCTGATGGCAATACACCATTAATCAATAAATAAGCTGTTTCTACAAAGGTTGAATGTTCTGCAAGTTGTTCCACAGGTATGCCACGATATCTGAGTATGCCTTTCTCTCCATCCATAAATGTAATTTCACTTTTACAACTTCCTGTGTTTGCAAAACCAGGATCAACTGTAATATATCCTAATGAATTATTCAGGTTTGATACATCTATTGCCTTTTCTTTTTCTGTACCTGTTATTACAGGCAGTTTCATTGATTGGTCTCCGGCAATCAACGTTGCAGATGCCTCCATATCGTCCTCCTTGATTGTTATTATGCGGAATTTTACATTAAAATACAGAAAAGTCAAGATATGATTTGTTTTTTACCAGGGATTAATCAAGAGACTTGCATTTTTTAATAATTATGATAAATCAAACTTGAAAATGGACGAAAAAAATGCAAAATCAAATGCCGTCCAATCAACTTATTATTTCTCATGGAGGTTTTCAATGCCACATAACTATAGCGCCCATTCCAGACAATTTCGGCAACGAGAATTCTGGTTGCCGCACGAATCACCAAAGTCCAGATTTCATGGAACAACATTATTATATGCATTACTGATTATTTGTGTTTTTTTTATTGTTGTTTTGCTTAAAAACAAAGATACAACTGAATATGCCACGCGCGATCAGGTGAGTAAAATTGAAACACATTTGTTCCAGCTTGAAGAAAGATTGGTCTGGACAGATGAAAAAATTGATACCATGCAGGCTGTTGCAGAAGCTTCTGCCTTGCAAGATCTGGAAGAAAAAAATATTATAGAGCGAAATCCCCCCCCTGAAAAGGAACCTGAGCCCCAAGAACCAGAGCTGAAAGAACCCGAGCCTGAAGAACCCGAAGCACCTGTGTTAGCCAATATTCCGGTGAAAAAATCAGTGTTAAAAAAGCCTGAAACATTTTCAACACCAAAAAATGAACTAAAACCAAAAGAAGTGCCGGTTATTCAGCCAAAAATCAAAAAGAAAAAAATAAAACGTCGTGAATTGGGTATCGTTTATAAATATCATAAAGTCAGACAGGGAGAAACATTATATCGGATTGGTTTGAAATATAACGTTCCTGTTCCTGAAATCAGACGTTTAAATCACCTCAAGCCAAATGAATCTATTCATCCTGGACAGCGTTTACTCGTAAGCCAGGGAGAAAGATAAGATTGTTGACGCATGATGAAAAAAATTACAAGATATTTTTCCACGATCAATGAATTGATCGGTTTTCTAAAAAATGAGAATATTGTTTATATTCAGCCTCATAACTACCCCGATCATGATGCCATTGCATCGGCATTTGGGCTTCAACACTTTTTGATGCATTTTGGTATTCAACCGAAAATTGTATATGATACAATTATTCAAAGAGAGTCTCTGCTTCGCTTGATGGATAAATTAAACATTCAGGCTTATCGTATTACAGATATCTCAATGACCTCACGCGATAAAGTTATCCTGGTTGATGGATGTAAGGGGAATACCAATGTGACAGATTTAATTGGTGATGAAGTCGGTGTGATAGATCATCACCTGGTAGCAGAACCTGATGATGTTGAATTTTCTGATATCCGCATGGAATATGGCGCATGCGCATCAATAATTGCATCATATTATTTAGATCACCAGGTGGAAATGCCCCGAGATGTGGCTTCAGCCTTGTTGATTGGAATCAACATGGATACAGCGCTTTTAACCCGTAATGTTTCCGAATTTGATATTCGTGCCTATCTTCATTGTTATCGCATTGCCAATGTGTCCTATGTGAACAATGTGATAAGAAATTATATTCGTATCGATGATCTCATTTATTATCAATATCTTATCACTAATAACAAAATTCATGACCGAATTCTGTTCTGTTACTTTCCTCAGGGATGCAATCAGAATTTATTAGGCATCTTATCAGATTTTGCACTGGCCCTTGATGAAATTGATCTGGTTGTCCTGTGTGCAAAAGACCAAAAAATTCACTTTTCATTAAGAAGTGAAGTGCTTGAATGGGATGTTTCGCTTCTTATTCGCAACTTGCTTGCTGGTAAAGGGTTTGGTGGCGGACATGCAGATATGGCTGGCGGAATTATACCGGATGTCAATCAATTTGATCCAGATGAAATATTTCAAACCACGATCAAGCTATTGTATGGTGATATTGATTGAATAATGCGAACTTCATTATATTGGGCGCAGGTCATTTTGGCCGACGCGCACTACACAAATGCAGCAATGCATATCCCAATTGCAAAATTTCGATTGTTGATCGTGATAAACATCCATTAAAAAACGAAACAAAATCGATTTCATGTGAAAGCATTTGTGATGATGGGATTACGTATTTAAATTCATTATCAAAAAAAGTATCAGAACAATCCACCTGGATTATTCCATCAATCCCAATACATGTTGCCTTTGAATGGATTTCGCAAAATCTATCAAAACCTGTCCGACGTATTGAGATTCCGGACAACCTTCTGGAACAATTGCCAAATGCAATCCCTGGAAAAAAAGGCACTGTATACATGAGTTATGCGACTTTTCGATGTCCGGATAATTGTCCGGAACCGGTCGATCACTGTTATCTTACGAAGAAGCCCAGGAAAATAAGTCTTTTTGAGAAATTGCAATGTATTAGAATAGAAAATTTTACGTCGGTTGTTTTAAAAAGTACACAGATATTTCCAGGAATCGGCGGCTTTTTATTTCGTGATCTGACTAAAACACTTTCCCTTGTTGAATCTTTAGAAACGCCTGTTTTATTGAGTAGTGCCTGTCGATGTCATGGGGTGATGGATGTGTTTGATTTTAACGCATAAGAATGCTTGAAAATAAGCATTCCTTACTTATTTATTTATATTTAAGGCTAGGGCGCAAGCTGGCGCAAGCCGGCAATAAATTCTTTGTTGCCCTTGGGGCCGAGTATCGGAGATGTTAAAACAAACTGTGTTTCAAGTCCTTTGGTTTGAAAGAAGGCTTGAAGAGAATCAATTACCTGCTGATGTAGTTTAGAATCACGAACAACGCCCCCCTTTCCGACATCCTGTCTGCCCACTTCAAATTGCGGTTTGATTAGCGCCAGGATTCGTCCATCAGTTTTCAGAAAAGGGAGGCTGGCTGGAACAACGAGTTTCAATGAAATAAATGATGTGTCGATTGTAATCAAATCCATTTTGTCAGTAATGACATCTGGAGTTAGATAGCGGATATTTGTCTTTTCAAGAACTGTTACCCGGCTGTCCTGACGTAATTTCCATGCGAGTTGACCATAGCCAACATCAACCGCATATACGTGTTTCGCATTTTGTTGTAACAAGCAATCTGTAAAACCACCTGTTGATGCGCCAACATCCATACAAATCTGGCCGCCTGGTGACCAGTCTGTTTTGTCAAATACTTCTTGAAGTTTGAGACCACCTCGGCTGACAAACGGGATATCTGCTCCTCTCAAGACAACATTTGCATCAGTTTTAACAAGTGTTCCAACCTTGTCAACAGTTATTTGATCAACAAGCACTTTCCCTGCCAATATTAACGCTCTGGCACGCTCACGACTCTGCACCAAGTTTCTGTTTTTAAGTAAAATATCAATTCGAATTTTTTTTGATTTATTCTTATTTGATGCGCTCATAAATATCCTTCTTAGGATCTTAGGATTGCTCGAAAAATAACATACTCATTTTTCTTGATCGTCCAAAAAAAAGGAGTGTAACCAAAATTGCCGGTGAATAAAATACGCTTCTCATAAAGTCGGATATTGTTTTTCTTAGCCCTGAAAGGGCAGCAACATACCAGCCCAGGGCAGCGCCCTGGGAAAAAATCAAGCAAGTT
>Ga0272440_1001506_pt1 | contig 18935 bp, 12 predicted proteins | sample SSMMMBAug17_FD_192440 | JGI IMG/M metagenome (GOLD analysis project Ga0272440, IMG submission 192440) | Marine sediment archaeal communities from Little Sippewissett salt marsh, Falmouth, MA, United States - SSM-MMB-Aug17 | ecosystem: Environmental > Aquatic > Marine > Wetlands > Sediment ...
CGTGGTTACTCAGTATTTCAACACTCGCACTAAGGACGCTGTCCGAACTCTAAATCGGTTGCGTGATTGCTCAGCCTTTCACCACGCACTTAGATCGATGTCAGAAAAATTAGCCAATTGCGTTATTACTCGGCGTTGTGCCTTAACGAACTTAGGTTGAAGTCTAATAATTAACCAACTGCTTTATTGCTCAACGTACTAAACCATCATTTTAATCATTTACCTCAGACGAATCATAGTTCTTCTCGCGTGTTTTGTAAATAAAAACAATAACAGGGTGCGTGGATACTCAGTTATCAAACTCAAGTGAAAAATAATATAAAACAAAGTCAAAATCAATAAATAAAAAATGTGACGTGATTCTACTCCTCAAGTTTACGAGGATAACGCGACAATAAGCGGCGTCAGCCCGCTTGATTGTTTGGTTATTGCTAAATTTCTATTTAATTTACGCTGAAATTACTGGTGTAAATCAATTTTGAATTTGGAAAAAATATCCAAAATAAAACCGGTTGCGTGAATGCGTCTGTCGCCACTCACTTGGATAATTTTAAAAGTAAAACCTGTTACGTGCTTGTTCCATCGCTCATTTGGGTGGCCACTTAAAATCATATCTGATGTGTTTTTGTTTGGGCTATTGTTCCCTTTTTGGAGGAAGCTTGATCAAATCAAACATCAGGCCTTCCTTTCAAAGCCAGTTCTCTATTAGAAAATCTATGATCTTCAGTAATATCTTTGGCTCCATCAGATAAAAAATTTGGTAATTTAAATGCAGAGGCTTCTTTTTTTGTTTTAAAATCGGCCTCAATAATGTAAAGATTTTTTAAATTTTTTTCTTTTAAATGCCCTTCAAATATATCAAGTACAATTTCTCCTTTATTGATTTTTTCATTTAACTTTATGCGTCGTTTACTAATAACATTTCCTTCTTTTTTAGAAAGTAACTTATTATATTCAGATTCCAGAATATCTCTACCAAATTTTTTACGTTCAAGACCTTTTCCTATTTTAGTTGTTCTGGAAAATTTTGTCATTCCTCCATCTATTTCTTTACGAATTCTATCTTCCTTATCTCCTTTAGAATGCAAATAAGCCTGCTCAATGTAAATTTCACTTATATCAACTTTGATGTTATCAGGTTTTTTGGGTATTATAAATCGTTTTTGATAAACAGTATCTTTTTCTGCTTCACCAGCCATGTAATCAATGAGCAAATCGGCAACACCTTCAATGCGATTCAGAACAATTTCATTGCTATGTATTTTTTGTAATGATTCCCCAAGTTTATAAGACTGAGTAAGTTCCTTTTCCAGAATCGTCATCAAGACCGCTTTATGTAATTCAGGCCAGCGTAGCATGTAACTTTCAAATCTGGATGAATTCATGGCAATCAGAGTTCCTTTGCCAGTGCTTCTTAATCCAATTTTATTTGATTTTTGAGTTAATAGAAATTGTTCACCCCAAATTTCACCAATTTTAATTTCATTCAGGACCATTGCCATGGATGGATTCTCTATAGAATCTTTTGTGGGTAAAAAAATTCGTTCAAAGGTACCATCAATGACAAAAACAATATTGCCACGGTATTGATCCAAAAGTTTTCTTGACTTAGAAAGGGGGATATCATCTTTACGGCAATGTCTAGCCATTGCGCCTAATTGCTCTGGTGTTAAATCTCTGAGCAATTTACATTTTTCCAGGTGAATAATCAAAGAAGACTGGTTTCTGGTTAATGGTGTTCTTCGAGCCATGATATATACTCCTTATTTCATTTTTCAATGATGAATTGTTTTTAATAGTTGATCGTTAATATTTGGAATTAACTGCTGCCAAAGTTTATTAGCTTCTTTTTCATGTGAAGGCAGGCGATCTATGGTCAAATTTTCACCCAGATATATTTTTCGGAGATTTGGATTTTTTATAATATCTTTGATATTATCAAGGTCAGCTCTTAATTCTGTAAAAACATCTCTTGGCAGGTCACTCTGCTCCAATTTGCTAATGGTTTTATCCTTATTTACAACGTCCAGGTCACCGATGTAAGCATCGCTATATTCTTCTGGCAACAATATAGCTTTTGCAGTACCATAAGAAATAGAATCTTTTGTTTTTGGATATTTACATACATTTAACAATAAAAAGCATTCTAACCATTGTCGGGCACGTCTTTGGTTCCAATCAGTTGCCTGCCCTCCAAATTTAGCAAAAATATGCCATAATATAAAAGATTGTCTAAAGCATTTTTGAGCATATAAAATTGAACTTTCAAGTTTTCTACTTTCAGATGATATATGTGTCAGATCAAATAAAGATTGAGCAAAGGCAAGATATTGAGCTATATTTTTTGCATATGTTTCAGGATGTTCGAGGCGATCAATTAAATATTGCCTGTAATTAAGACCTTCACTTTTTTCCTCAATTGGAAATTTTTTACGGATATTCTTTTCATTCAGAATATCCCAATTGATATTCATTAATTCTATTGCCCAATTTTCAGAAATTTCTTTTTTTATCTGGTCAAAAAAAATCAAACTACTGATAGGAAAATCTATTATCTCTGTTTCTTCGTCTATTGGTGTATTTTTTGCCAAGCATGATTGTGCTGAGAGTATAGGCAAAATTGAACTTGGTATAGATAAATGGCCAGGTAATTCATTGGTATTATACTCAATTATGCTAAATATAGGCCAGCATAACCACTTGTGCTTATTCATAAGTTCCAGGGTTGCTCTAAAGGCACTATTTTTTCTGTCCTCAATGTGGGGCAGCAAAAGAGCAAATGCATCCAGAACATTCTTGTGATCATAAAAATCAATATTACTAAGTGGCTGCCAGTCAATTAATTCGTCTTTTCTGACAGCTTCTGCAAGTTTTGGATAAAATCTATCACTCCCCAATTCGGCGGCAATAACATACAAGTCCATCTCTGATAATGCATTAGTATATGCAAATTTATCAGGATAGGTGTCAATATATTTTCCAACGATTAAAGCTCCATCAAGACCAATTGAGGATAAATGTTTTAATATTATACGAATTTTTTCTTTATCCTGTGAATCAATTCTTAGCCATTTTTCAAAGCAATTTTTTAATCTTGATGTATGTCCAAGTTCCTTTGCAGCTATTCCAATAGCATCTATTTCAGCAGAATGAGGCAAATCGACCATTTTTTCATATTGAATATAAATATCTTCAAAAGATTCAACTGCATTTAGTGAAACAAGTTGTTTTATGGCTTCAGCACGGTTTTCTGCTTGGATGTCTGGAGCCAAAGCATATTTTTTTAATTGAGGGATGGAATTTGCACCATGAGATAATCGTAATAATTTCAATTGTTTTGGAAAACGTTTTGTATCCTTTTTTGAAGATTTCAATTCAGTCTCAATTAAACCAATATCATCCACCAAGTCAGGGCGATAGGCAATATTTATCTTCTCGTCTGATAATTCACCTTCCATTGCTCGCTTTCTTAAAACTTTTCTAAACTCTGGAATCATCTGGCGTGACCATATCCACATTAAACCAGATGTAACTAATGCAATTACAAATAACAAATCAAGTTTATAGCCATATCCTACTGAGCCTGTTTTGAAGAACTGAAAATAAAGCAATAAAAAAAGGCCGACAGAACCATTTGTCAACGCTGTAACTGGACCTTCAATTAAAAATCTTCCCCGGCTTTCATCCTGGCTGGGCATTGCGCCATATACAAATGGTAGCATGGATTGATTAAATAAATATTCAGCAATCCAACCTGTAATACGAGCGCCTATAATTATGTGCAGTAAATAAAACTCAGTGTTTATATTAAGAAGTTTCCAGACAGGTTCCAAAAAATCGCTGGCAAAAAGCAAATAGCAGACAGCACCTAAAAACATAAAACCAGGGGCATACATATTTACTCTTGCAACCCCTTTTTTATCTAAAATTTTTGGGAATTTATAATATTGAAAAAAAGTTGCTCCAATACCAAATACTAATGTAAACCAGGCTAAAATTTCAGACAAACTTTCTCCACTTAAGCCAATGTGTATGGCCCCATTTGCTAAAGTTTGATCAAAAATTGCCAACAAGGCGAAGTTACATATGGTAACAATACAAAAAAGCCACATAAATCTATAATTATACATCCATTTGAATTCACCTTGCAGCCATTTTATGAATGTAATTTTGGTTTCTTCTGAAATTTCTTCATCAACTGTTACATCTTCAATTACTGGAAGTTTTTGACAGTATGTTAATATATAAAAGGATACTATAAAAAGAAGAATACATAAAATGCTCCACAAAAAATTTAAATAATATAAAGGAAAATATTTACCGCTCAATAAAGTTAAAACTGCACCAATTGAAATACCTAAAAGACCGAATGATGATATTTTTGGATAATCTTTTTGTCCTTGCTGTTCAGTAAAATAATCTGCTGTTATAATCCATATAAGATTCATGGATAAAAAGATTGGAGTTTCAGCAAATAAGTAAAAAATAAAAGCAGCGATTAGTTTATAGCGAGGAATAAATTCTAATAATGGAAACCAAATAGATGCCTTGGGATGGGAAAGTACTCCAAAAATTAAGAAAAAAAGAGCGCTCCCTAAAAATGAAAAAGCAAAAAAAAGTTTACGCCCTAATTTTTTATCCCATTCATCTAAGCGGCTGCTTACATAAGTTATTATGATGGCATTTAAAATTAAAACCAGTGGAAAGATTTGTTCTCCATATTCTTGTGTGAATAAATAAGAATCACGTATAATTCTTCCCATAAAAACAGAAATGTAAATAATAAAATTGAATACTATAAACCATGGGAGTGCTTTTTTAAAGCTCATATGCAAGGCCTCCAGCTTTTTGTACCATTGTCCATGTCCAGGCAATGTTTTCATCATATTTATAATGTTGCATGTTTTTATAAAAAATATCAGTGACACTATCTGGATCAATAGGAGTCATCCTCAATGCAAAAGAGTGTTTATCAGAACAAAATGACAATTTGTGGTGCTGTACAAATTTCATCCATTTTTTATATCTGTTGAAAAGACTAAATGGAAATCTTAGGAAAAAAGATTTAAAGTGTTGAATAGCAATATCTTTATTTTGAGAATTTTTAAAAAAATATTCAAGTAAATCTTTTAGATCTTCTGGTTGTGTTAAATGGTAAGAAACTCTTTTGTATCTTTGAAAAAGCTCCTTTCCTTCTTGAATATCAAGTTCATAATACAAAAATATTTCAAGCCATTTTAACTCATCAATTGTGGAAGCTAAATTATTATTCGTTTGATAGGAATCACATAAATAAGTTATAAGTTCATTCAACCCTTGAGCCCACTCTTCAGCATTTCGCATATAAACCATTGAATGTTTTTTTAAATATTCAGGAATAATGCAGTCAGCAAATAGTATTGGAATGATCTCTTTACTTTTATCAATGGCCACTTCATATTCTTTTTGAACCCACGAACTATTTACAGATGTTGGTGATAAACATAATAAAAGTGAATCATAATTTTTTATTGCTTCTTTTATTCGTTCCCAGAAAAAATTTCCTGGTGAGAGCATTTTTCGATCTAACCAGACATCATGACCTAATCCAATCAGTTCTTCAAATAATCGATCAGCTTTTATAAATTCTTCAGAAGCATAACTAATAAAATATTTTTTTTTCATTATATTTCCTTTTTAAATTTATGTTTTACAATAGCTATTTTTAAATATGTGCATTCATAAGTTCCATGTATTTTTTATTTAATCGTGGTGAAAAATCTAAATGATCATTGATTTCATACAGAATAAGCTTAATAACAGGTGGTAGTTTTAGCTGATTTTCAATGGTTAGCAAAAAATTAAAAGGTTTTTCTAAAATCTCATCAATATCTGAGGGGTCGAAATAAAATGGTTTTCTATTATCTATATCGCAATCTAATAATCGTTCAATCTCCTGATCTATAAAATGTTCAAGGTTGTAAAAAGCCTGCCTGTGCCTGATTGACCTCAATAATGAAGACCCAGAGTCAGATTTACTTACATAACTATCAAGATAGTCCAAAATAAACTGTGTAGCACCTGAATATAAATATGCTGGACTAAAAAGGGGACCATACAGAGAACTTTTTTGAAAGTCCATTATTGCCTGGTCAAATATATTTTTATTGAATTGTTTATTCTCTTCTTTTTTCTTATTAAAATCGTTAATACCCAATAAAGTTCTTGTTATTCCACGGTTGAAATAACCAAAAAATTCGTTACTTCTTAGCCTGATATGTTCAGTAAATCTTCGTTCAGCTTGTTTTAATTGATCATCATTAATTGTTATAGCTTCTATTTCTTTCCATTCATCAATCCATTTCAAATTTGTATAAGGAATATGATTTAAAAATAAAGGTAAAAGAGATTCATTTTTTCTGTTAGTTTCATTCTTTAAAATTACGCTTAAAGCGAGATGGTTTCTTCCCAATTGAAGGTAAGTGTCTGGACTATCTGAGTTGATCCGGATGGTCTCTTCAAAAGTTTTTATTGCTTTTTCTAAACCTTCCTTGCCTTCAGCACTCCAAAGTGCAAACTGTGCCTGGGCATAACCTAAACCATGCTTATACTCTGCAACAGAAGGAGAGTTATCAGTTGCAATCTGATATTGTTTTACAGAGAATTTATAGTAATCAATAATTTTTTCGTCTGATGAAGAATCAATTTTTGTTTGCAATAGTTCAGATAAAATGATGTATATATCAGCAAGGAGAGCATGCATTTCAGGAAAATCAAATTCACGATAGCCAAAATCCTGTTTTATCCTGTTTTCTACTTCTTTGAGTTTATTAATATGACTATCTATTTGAATATTTTTTGTTTTATTAAATCTATTATTCTTCTTTTTAAGTTCGGTAAATAAAAAATCTTTTGCGATTTCAATAAAAACACGACTTCGATAATATAGAGTATCTTTATAATACGCCATATGAGGCTTATCTTTTAAAGAATTGATTAAATTCCAAGCCTTTTCAATTTTTTTCTCAGCAGAACCCAATCGCTTGAGAGATAAAAGATACTTTCCATATTCATAAAGAACTTCAACACCTGCGCTTTTATCTCTTAATATGTTTTCAAAAGCACTTATAACCTTTTCTGGTGTTTCATATGAAAGAGCATTCTGAATTTGAATTTCAAGGTCTTGTTGATTTCCATTAATAATTAAATGTCCTAAACGAGAATAACTAAAAACAGCTGGATCATTTTCTTGAATATCTGAAATTAAAACATCTCGTAAAGCTAGAATATCAGCATATGGAACTTCTACTAATCCTTCACTTCCTTTTCCACAATTTCTGGCATCACCCATTTTTTGCTTTATCAGTTCATTTTGGTTACTATACAAGGTTGACGTTCTCGCATACCTTGGAATAGGGCTGGCTACAAGGAGAATATTTGGATGTTCTCTCTGATATGGGGTTTTTTTCACTTGTTGATAAACATTTATAATTCCTTGAATATTCCAGGGGTTAAAATTAAAAGCCAGTACAACACATTCTGAAAACCATGTTAAAGCTAAATTTGAAATCCAATCAGTTCCTGGACGGCAATCCACCAAAACATAGTGAGGTTCAATATTTTGTTCTATCTGATCTTTTAATGTACTAATAAAACGAGGCATTCCATTATATACAATTTTTTCATTTGAGTCTTTTTTTTTGTCACTATTGCTGTCTTTTTCTTTTTGGTCTAATGTATCACCTAAAGAATTATTTTGCCTTGTTTCATCTGTATATTGAAGTGTTCTATCAGAAAATTGTAAATCATAACCCGGATCCAATAATTTTATATCTAATTTTTTTAGATCTTCTTCATACTGAGTGTGATCGTCATGGTTTCCAGCTCTCATGACTATAATGTCACCATCACCTTTATTATGCTCAGGTAGTCGATACAAATATTGATCGCCTGAATTGTTATATAGTTCTTCAGGATATTTTATTGATGGTAATTTGGGATTTGATGGCTTTTTTGTTAGACTTTTTTGCCACTCTATGCACAACTCAACAAAACCTTTTGGCGCATTTTTATAATCATTATGATCAATACGAACATATTCATTTGAAAATCCAGCTTTAAGTGCTTCCTTAATAATAGCTGTGTCATAAAGATTCTTTTTATAGAAATCATGTATTTTCTTCAGTTTTACAGGGTGATAAGAAGGAAGTCGTTTCACAAGATCTTCATTCGTGACATCAAAAATATCCACACCAGGAGCATGGAGGTCCAGATCCATTATTAGAACACGTTTTTTTCTTTTAGCTAAATATATAGCGACATTCATAAGAGCTGAAGTTCTTCCAACTCCACCCTTATATGAAAAAAATGCACAATAAAAAGGTTTCATAATTATTCCTTAAAAGTGTTTAAATCTATGGAAAATAAAATCTTTCAATTCAATTATTTTAAACTATTTCATTAAATTTATATTTTTTTATCAGAGAATTATAATATTCAATATTTTTAAGTTGGTTCTCATCTTCAAAATGCGAAAACCAGTTAACTAAAATTTTTTCATCTTCTTTTAAAGATTTTTCTGATAATCTGTCCAAATGCGTGGGTAGGAAGATATTAAGAGACTGAACCTCTTCGTCTTCAAAATAAAAATCTTTATCAAAATATAATGCCCATGCCTGTTCAAAAGAATAAAAGGCATCCCTTTCAATAATTGATATTTCTCTATGTACTTCTTCGTTCATTTCACCAGGTAGTTTTTCTTTTTTAAGGATATCAACATATAAACAGCGGACAATTGAAAGATATATATGATATCTAATATTTTCAGGTTCAAATTGCATAGCTTCAATAAATAATGCAAGAGCATCTTTAAGATCAATGTCTGATAAAAGATCATTCTTTTTATTTAAAATTGATAGTTCCAAACGCACTTCAGCCATTACACCTGATATGTTGGAACCTATCCAAATCCCTTCTTCACGAAACTCTATAAGCATTTTTAACAATGATGCTATTTCTTCTAAATACTTAATCTTTTCTTCTGTTGCTTGTTGACAGATATATTTCCAGTACCAAATCAAACGTAGTTTTGTTTCTGAAAGAAGAAGATTTGTATCTCTAACTCCTTGGCGCTTAGAGTTAACAATATATTCAAAAATTGTTTCATAAATCTTTTCCAGTACAGATATTTTAACTTTTACATTGCAATATAAAGGAAAAAATGAGTTTACTAAATCTTTTATTAGATTATTAGGCCGTAGATTATTTTCCATTGATTCTTTATAAGAAGACCAGGCTTTTTCATATTCATTATCTTCCATCATATTATCAGCTATTTCTTGATGAATATCAGAATAAGTTTGTGCAAGATAATCATCCTTATCTTCATCATTATCTATATCTCTTTCTTTATCAATATATTCCAAGGCTTTTTTAAAATCATTTTCAGACAGCCTATTTAATCTTTTTCTTTGCTTTTCTTCATTCTTTTGTTTTGCCTCAACCCTGTATAGTCGGCCACGTTTTAATAAAATTCGCCAATCACGCATTTCATCATAATTTTTTTGAAGTTGAGAATCAGCATTAGAATAATATTCCAAAGCCTTGCTATATTGTTGTTTTTTCTCTAGCCATTGTGCATAGTACCAGGACACACGAAAAGGCAGAGGTTTTTGGCAAATAATTGATTCCCAGTCATTTTCTTTTACATCCTCTTCAGTAAATGCTTCCTTATACCACAACTCCCAGGCCCTAAAAGTGATATCATTTCCTCTATTTTTTTCACGCAAATGACCTGCTAACAAGATAATAGGATAAATATTTGTAGGGTCATCATATTTTGGCGGTATTAATGGATTTTTACTATATCCTCTTGTATCAAATATTCTATCATGCATATAGGTCATTGGGTCTAACATAATGGGAAAAAAAATTTCTAAAAATGACTTTTCTTCTTCGTATTCATCAGGCATAGCTCCCCATATAGTTGAAATTGATTTAATGATGGACCTTTTCAGGTTTTCATATTGCTGAGGTATTGAAAAAATTTCATGGTTTAGAACTGTATATTTAAATGTATCTGATTGATTGGGTGTTTGGATTATATTTTTATTACGAAGTTCTTCAAGAAATGTTGATAAGTTTAATTGCTTTGTATGTGAAAATAATGTTTCTGAAAAATCCTCTGCGCCTCCTTTTCCATCACCCTGGAGAAGAGTTAACAAAGGACTTATTGCCAGTCCTACGATAGGAGGAAATGTTGATTCCACTGGCTCTTGTGGCGCTATGAATTGTGCAAGAGCTTCAATATAATCTTTTACACCGGCCAGATTACCTCTTGATCCAGATGCCACTAAAATGAGTCCATCTGTTGCTGTACTAGCTATTAATGACCGTGATGACATCCCAGGTTTTAAGTCTACTAAAATATAATCAATTTCTACATTGTTCTTATTACATAATTCATTTGCTTTATTTTTTAGCAGTTCAAAAAAGCTGAGGTTCTCTGATAACATCCATTCACTATTCATAACTGACTTTAGTTCTTTTTTGTCACCTTTTACATCACCTATTGGATGATAAGTACAAGGAGTACTTCCCTCAGTTTTTTCTACCTCAAAACGCCCACCTGAAGGAACAACAAAAAGGCGACCTTCGAGAGGATGTCGATAAGGTGAACGACATTCATAAATGGGTAGTTTATTGAGGCCTTTTTCAACATCATCTTTTTTCTGTGGAATTTTATCAAAGATATTTAATAGACCCGGAAGAGGTATAGAATTATCATCTGAAGACTCTTCCCATTTTTGATACAATGTTTCATTGGTTTCACCTAAACAGTATAAATACATTGGCTGAAACAATGGATCTGGATTTTCTGTTGATGAAAAAATTGGAATACCCGAACCTTCGAGATCCAAATCAATAATCAATACATTGACACCTTGAAGAATAAGTGCTTCAGCAACATTTACCAGTAAAGATGTTCTGCCTGCTCCCCCCTTATACGATAGGAAAGAATATGTTCTTGGATAGTTTTCTAATATTTTATTGGTCATATATATAAATCTCCAAATAATTATTTTCATAAGAACATAATTTTTATAAACACATTCTAAAATTAATTTAATAATTTACAATGTATTTTATTTTGAACCAAAAGGATGATAATCTTTTTTTTCTATCCAGATATCAATAAATGAGTTAAGATAATCGTTACTAAGCTCATGTCCCAATTTAAATATGCCTTTATGAACTTTATCTGTTGTCGGTGGATATTGAAATGCTACAATTATATTAGTTTCCTTTTCATAATAAATAACAATTTCATTTAAAAAAGAAAGCGCAATTTCATTATTATCCATAACCAAAAAATCACTTTCAATTATTTCTTGAGTTAGGTTATTTTCAATTTTATATTTTTCTATGTTCACTCTAATTTTTTTTGTATCCGGAACAATATATTTATACAATTTATTTTTTTTTCTATTTTCTTTAACAAGCTCTTTAAATTCTATGTCAACAACATCATAATATAACCTGGGAGAAACCACAAAAATCCTAGTAGCATTCCTTTCCATTTCCATAATAACATCTAAACTTGTAGAAGATAATTCTTCATTTAAATCTAAAAAATCCGTGTTCATTCTATATTTAGGTATATTTGCAAAAAAATAGCCTACCCAAAAAGCAGTCATTGTTATTAGAAAAAAACAAAAAGGCGCAATCCAGGCAATATTCATCTCTATCCATTTGGTTATATCATATTCATAAAGACCGAGAACCCCAAACAATATCCCTATTATTGTAGCGCAAAATGCAAACCCTTGAATGAACGGGTTTTTACTATAATCTTTTAAATGTGTTTGATTCATTAAAATTTACTTTGGCATATATTTTTAACTTTTTGATTGAAAATATCTTTTTTTTTTTGATCTGGATAATTGCTCATCTCGTAAAACAAAGGCTGCTGTTTTCTCACTACAAGGCATAAAGAGAAAAGGATGAGGTAATTTGAGTAATCTTTAGATGAATGATCAGGTCGTTCAACATAAAGACGATTTAAATAATCTTCAATGCTTTTTCCTTCAGACTGAGGACATTTTTCCCATTTTTCATTATAATTTTTTATACCTTTTTCAGCAATTTTGTTAAACCATGGATCATCTTGTTTAAGTAATTCTTTCCATTTCTTGTACATTTTAATAATATTTGATTCAGTACTTTCTTTATTACATTTCAACTCTGCTGCATATAATAAAATTTGTGCATACTTACCAAGTTTTTTTTCAACAATCTTTTCAAATTCAAAATTATCAATATTACATTCATTTAGAAAATAATTTGCAGCAACTATCAATTCTCTGAAATATAATAAGTCTCCAAATGAAATATCGAATTTTTTTTCATTTATTTTATTTATATATTTATTAAAATCAGAAGTTATTATTTGTGATACTTTTGTTGTAATTTCTCTACTATCTATTTCTTTAACAATCTTTTTTAGATAATCAGCATTGTCAAATGAGGGGTCAATAGAACCAGGTATATGTTCCCCGTTTAATATTTCTCTTACTGTTTTATCCGGGTTGCTACAAAGCAAACTATGAAAATATTCATTCATTTTTTTCTTTCTACCTAAAAAGAATAGTTACAGCAAAGCTTCCCAAAATTTTTTTTTAATAGATTCCTATGCATAGCTCTGATATTTTTTAATGAATTATAATCTATTTTATAATTTTTGGGAACACTCCATACTTTCTGATCCCACCATTGCTCTTGCCAAACAGGAAAGTTTTTATGGACTATTTCTGGAATTAATCTTGAGTTTTTAAACATATTTAAATTAACAGAATAGCCTGTTTCATTATCAATACATGGAGAAGGGTGATGATATTCTGAGTTATTAGATTCTATACATGTTGGTTGATATAGATCTCCTTTATTATAAATAAATGCTATAAGCCATGTTCCTTCTTGATGATGCCCCAATCCAAGTACCTCTTGCCAGCTTTCTCGATTAATTGTTTCTAAATTTTCATAAAATGAAGCCCAAATGAACATATCAGGGTTCCACTGAGGTACTGGAAATAAAGATTTTATAAATTTAATTCTTTCTTTTGTACTTTTTTTCTCCAATAAATGGTTATTCGCTACTTCATTCAGTTCTGCTTTAGTAATATAAATTTTACTTGCTATATCCAGTTCATTTTTTATTTTTTCTACCCTTTCTTTATAGTTCTTATCTTTATCATACAAAAGTAGGTTTAAAAGTAAATTTGTAACAGATGTAACATGAACTAATTTTTTATTAGGTATATTTATTTTTTTTCCAATTGGTATCCACCTTTTTTTATGATGTTCTTTATAGTACATTTCTGATAAATAAAGAAGTGTATCCTTCCAAGATTTATCAGATATATCTTCAAATTTTTGCAATTTTTTAAACTTATCTAAATCAACACAAGGATCGCAACACCAATTTTCAGCAATAAAAGCTTTCTTTTCTTTTAGTTCTAAGAAACTATAAATTTCATTTTCCCATGGATGGTCAACTTCAACGTTATCAAACAAGCAAAAAGGTTTCATCACTAAACAAATTCTCCTATCCTTTGAATATACCCTTTAGTAAAAGTCTCTGGCAAAACAAACATCATTCCACGATTATCTCCGCTGAGATAAGTAAACCCCAAGGATTTAATAGACGAGGGATCATATATTACAATTTCACCAAATAAAAAAATTGGATCATCAGTAGGCAATGATGAAAAGCTGCATAGATGAATATATTCATTAAATTTTTTTTTAAATAAATTAATATTTTGGCCGGTTTCTTTATTCATATGAGGGGTTATATATCTATATCTTTTACCTGACCTTAAGTTTTGTTTTACAGTTTTAGATATCATAGGATGATGAACATCTTTCTTGAGATGTGGAGTTATGATCCAAATTTCTTCGGCATTTTGTTCTAATTGAATGAGAATTGATTCATCAATGATGCATCTGTTGCAGGCTTCTGCTATTTTTTCAGGGTGCTTGGAAAATTTTTTTTGTCTAAACAGATAATTTTTTAATGCCTGTACTTCTCTAAAAAAATTCTCACTTTCTTTAATTTCCGGTGAATCAATAATACTTCCAAGTATCGGATACTTTTGTATTATTGAGCCAGATCCATTACTTTCTATCAATAAAAAAATTTGTTGGCCGAGATAAATAGCTTCTTCCAGATCATGTGTTATAAATAGAATTCCTAAATTAAGCTTTTCTTTTAAACGAATAATCATGGACTGGAGTTCTTCACGAATTCCTTCATCTAAGGCTCCAAAAGGTTCGTCCATAAGAATAAGAGGGCTTTCTTGAGCCAGAGCTTGTGCAATTGCAACACGCTGTTTTTGTCCACCTGATAATTCATGAGGCATCTTTAAAGCTTCGTCAACCATATTGACCTGTTCCAAATACTCTTTTGCTTTGTTTTCCAAACTATTATTCGTAAAAAATCTACTTGCAAGAGATTCTTTTCTGCGAAGAACAATTCTAAGATTCGCAAGAACAGTAAGATGTGGAAATAATGTATAATTTTGTGTAACAGTTGCGATATCATTTTTTTTTATATCTTCACTGTAATAGATGTTTCCATTTTGAGGTTTTAAAATTCCCTGAATAATCTTAAACAAGGTTGTTTTTCCAACGCCACTGGTACCTAACAAACAAACACATTCTCCCTTCATTACATTTAGTGAAACGTTGCTAAGAACTGAATTTCCTCTGATATATTCAAAATTTATATTCTTTAATTTTATTAAATTTTTTTCCATAAATTAATTTATTATTTATAACTTATTAAAATATTTAAGTCTTATAATACCATTCATATCTTTTTTGCCATGCAGATAATAATATAAACATGAATACAGACAAAAGAGTTATCCATGCGACATAAACAAAAATTATATCCATTGCTAGATATCTACGAACAACAAAAATGCGATATCCTAAACCATAATTAGCCCCTACTGTTTCTGCCACTAATAAAAAAAGCCATGCAGAACCAAGGCATGTCTGCATCTGATGTAAAAATGAAGGCCAAATGATTAAAAGATCAATAAATAATATTTTTTGCAAAATAGGAAGCTTAATGGTGAATAATTTCTCTTGGTATAGGTTATCTGCTTTTTCCAGATCATTTTTTAAATGTAAGCATAAATATGGCGTTATACCTATTATGATTAATGTTATTTTTGATATTTCACTGATCCCAACCCACAACAATAATATTGGTAATAAAGCAAGAGGAGGTATTTTTGCGAGAGTGACAATAAAAGGTTTAAATAAATACAACAAAAAAGTTGAATTTTGCATTCCGATTGCAATTACTAATGCAATAATACCACTTATGCTTAAGCTAATTAAGAGTCGTCGCAAACTGGCAATAGTATCTTTAACAATGGGTATAGCATCTGATTGACCTATTGAGCCATGTGAAAAAGACCATTTTATACCATTGATTAATTGATTGGGTCGAGGCATTAGGCGGTCTTCTGGATTTTTAATGTGCTGTTGATAAGAAAGAATGGAATAAATGATAAGAGTAAGGATAAATGGTATTGACCCAATAATGTATTTAAAGGCTTTTGACATACTTATTTGCCTTTATCTTTATTTGATATAATCTTTAAGTGGTTTTTCATTAAAATGTAATAATGCCTTTTTCTTATCATTTGAATATGATACCCAAGGCTTTGATGGAGGTGAAAGCATTAATTTATGCCTTTGTACAAATGTTTCAACATGCTCCATGGCAATCCTTACTTTTTGATCTTTTATTTCTTTCATCGCTTTATTTGGTGTATCAAAAAGAAGAGTCGTTTTTAATTGTTCTTCATAATTTTTCCCATCCGCTCCGCTCAACAATCCTAATTGATGGATGGTTTTGTTTCTGGCATTTGTTGAGAGCCTTTTCATGATATCAAACCATGTTTTAAGTAATGCTTGAGCAAATTCAGGATATTTTTTCAATATTGTTCTGCGAACAATTAATAAATCGGAAATTTCTTTTTTTATGCCATTGCTATCAAAAATTCTTTGCCCATTCATTGTTTTTTCAATCTGTAATACAATTGGGTTCCATGTTACAACACCATGTAAACTTGATCTAAATGATCCAAAAGCACCAGCCATTTCGGAATCTGCAATATTTAACCATTTTACTTTATTAAAAGGTATGTTTTGTTTTTCAAGATATCTATCAAATAAATAATGACTTACTGAAAATTCAACAAGCCCAATAACTTTTCCAATAAGGTTTCGGGTAACACCAGGACGTAATAATATTGCATCATTTCCGTGGCTATAGTCACCTATCAAAATAACATCACTGGCAACTCCACCACCGACCAATAAGGCAAGTGCATCTATGTTTGCTACAACTACAGCGTCAGCACCACCTGCTGCAAATTGATTTATTGATTCAATATAGTCGGCCTGGATAAATTTAATACTAATTCCTTTTTTTTCAGCATTTTTTTGAAGCGTTTTATCCTGATCTGCAAGAAACCATGGCATCCAACCCACATAAATTGATCCGGAAAGTTTGAAGCTTTTGTTTTCTGCAAAAGCAGTTGTTGAAAATACTATACAAACAATTAATGTACTAATAATAGTCTTTTTCATTGATACTAACCTTTTTGTAGAAAAAAAATTTTAAATTGCTCATGAAATTCCATCCAAAGGAATTTCAGATGGATGACTATAATAAATGTTTGACATGTCAAAATCAGATGCTCTCATTTTGTGAATTATTTCAATAAATCCAAAACCATTTTTTTCCAAATCTTCTATATTTAGCGTTTGACTTTTGGGTTTGCTTTCAATATGAGCTGTTAGCAATGGTAATTCCTTATCTGTCATATAACCTACCACAACAACAGGATCAACATCTTCAAAAGAAGCTTCTAATTTGTCATAGCAAAGTGTCATTTGATAATTTAATGTTTGCCAATTGATGTTTGGATGGACTTTTGTATATAAAAGTTTTCGTGCTTCCATGTATGCATCAAATATAATTCCTGATTTTGAAGTAAATTTAACCTGGTGAGCTTCTGCGCTTTCTTTAATTACGGCATTTATAAAATTTCTAATCCAGTCAATAGGTTCATTTCCCATAATGTCACAAAGATGTTGAATTTTATTTTTCTCTAAATATCCATTTGCAATGGAATCAAATAAATCCCAGGGAATATATGAAATTTTATCTGCAATTCGGACTACACCAAATTCCTGAGGTCTTCCTTTGGGTGCAGATAATTCTTTTCCTCCGCTTTTATGGTAAAAGGAACCAATCTGAACTTCTTTTAGTAAGTTAAGCTGGAAAATATCTGCAAGTGAAATAGAGAAGATATGATGTTTAAAATCACGCCCACTTTTTTGTGTTAAAAAGTCTTCACCAACATGACCTCCTGCAGGATGACCTATATCATGCAGGGCTGCAATTGCCATACAAAGTTCAACGTTTAATCCAAGTTGTCTTGCCAATTGAACGGAAGTTGCTATAACGTCTGAGGTGTGTGCTCCCCTTGTTGTTGTGTTTGAATATCCTGATTCTGGTCTGAAAATTTGAGGCTTGCTACTTAAACGAATATAAAAATTGGCTGATATTATTTCCTGGTAGTCTCTTAACCAGCCTTTACCTAACTGATCAAATTTTGATAGCGTAAAATCTTCATTATATTTTCTACCGAGTGAATTTTCTACACTAAAAGCAAGATTACTTAAAACATCTTGAGATAAGCTTATATCATCTGAATTTAATTCATCTTCTACAGGCTCAAAATTTTTTTCAAAATTTTCAATATTTATTTTTAGATTATTAAACAATTCATCCTTATCACTTGATTTTTCTATCTCTAACTTAGATATATATTTTTTGATATTGTCCAAATGATATTGATACAGCCAATCTATTAATTCATCATATGAATTTGCAACAAAACCATTTTCTGCAAGTTTCCTGTTTGAAAACTGTTTAATACCTGTAAGGTTATATCCTTGTCTTAAAAACTGTAATTCTTTTGAAAAATATTTTCGGTTGAGAATGACATCTGCCAATCTCTGCTCAGGAACTTCAACTTCACAGGTAATGAAATCATATTGACTTAATCTTTTACCAGTTGAATGATAATCGTCCACTTCTACCTTAACTAATAAATCAGCAAAAAATGTTTTATATGAATATCTTGTTTTAATTACTTGATAGAGGTTTCCTTTTTTTTGCTCAGAAGATTTCAGAGTGTCATATAGTTCCTTTGAAATATTTTTTTCATATTCTTTTCGCTTAGTACCCTCCTTGCTTGCAGTACCTTTTGACGTAAATTTATATTTTTTTTCATTGTTTACATTAATGCACCTTATACGCCATTCTTTAGGTATAATTTCTTTTGGAATTGTCAGTTTATCAGAAAAAAGATTAGCAGTGTCTTCAGATAAATAAATTTGTTCAATTTTTTTTTGAGAAACATCCTTTGACTCTATAATTCGATTTAGCCAGTCTCTATGAAATAAAAATTTAACTTCTATTTCATTTCGAATGTCACCAATTATATTTTTAAGGTCTTTTTTTAGCCATGTTGGAATTTTACCTGTAATTGATTTCATTATACTCTTTCATAAAATCATTCTTGTTATCCCAGTAACCTGATTTCAAAAATAATGAGAGAGCTAAAGCTCTCATTACTTTGAATAAAATCTGGTAACAAGTTATATATCATATAAAAATACACTTTTTTGCCTGTTTAGAAACGATCAATACTGTAAGAATTTTCTAATTGATAAATACTTAAATATTGCGCGAAATATTACTTCATTGTCTTGAGCTCTTGATATAGATAGATTAGCACCGAATTTAAGTCATAATAACCTCGTATTATTGACTTGCAAAAAAAAATAAGTGTGAAAACCTT